>Ga0207716_100421_pt1 | contig 17131 bp, 16 predicted proteins | sample TtaePargueraPR_FD_187739 | JGI IMG/M metagenome (GOLD analysis project Ga0207716, IMG submission 187739) | Aerobic enrichment media microbial communities from Bioluminiscent Bay, La Parguera, Puerto Rico - Tt and P2 (5) (SPAdes) | ecosystem: Environmental > Aquatic > Marine > Unclassified ... | reverse complement strand
GAGGACAAGGGCGGGGCCGGATGTCGCGCGGCGATATCCGGCCCGGTCCAACAGCTGGCCTTCATGCGCGGTCCGCAATCGGCGGGCCGGCGGTATTGGGGGCGACGAGACAAGGCCGATGGGCCGTACTGCCATGGAGAAATGCATGTCGCGCGTAAAACTCGTTCTGAAGCCCAGTGACTTTCCGGGCTCCCCCGACGAACAGACCCAGGCCAATATCAAGGCGCTCTTCGACCACATGTTTCCCGGTCAGGACAATCCGGAAATCCCCGGTTCGTCCGGTGCCTTCGGCGTCGTCGCGCAGGATCCCAAGCTTGCGCTGCTCCTGGTCAAGGTGAGCGACTACATCGTGCGCGAAATGCCCTGGACGAGCGGTCGCCGTGACCTTCAGCAACTGATGGTCCAGACGCTCAATCACCATTTCAACTGCGACTTCTCCTTCCTGGCGCATATCAAGCCCGCCGCGACCGCCGGTATCAGCACGGAAATGCAGGCGGCCATCCCGTTCTGGCACCGCACTAACGTCTTCACCGACGAGCAACGTCTGATCATCGAATACACCTACGCCGTCGTGACCGGCGAAGTCCCGCAGGAACTCTTCCAGCGCGTGGTCGACCAGTTCGACGAGCTCCAGGCGATCGAGATCACCGTCGGGATCAGCTGGTGGTCGATGTGGGCGATGATCATCGGGGCTGCGCGGCCCGAGCACGATTTCGGCTACGGCACCGACGCCTAGCCAGCAAAGCCGGCCGCCGCAAGGCGCCGGCGCTTCCGGGATCGCCACCGTCACAAGGAACGGGTCATGCAAAACTATGTTCGAGAATTTCTGACGCACTGGAAGTCGCTGTTGGCGGCGTCCGCCGGACTCGCGGCCGGCACGATCTCGAACTACATCAACAACCTGTTCACGCCGTCCCTCATCGAGGAGTTCGGCTGGACCCGGTCGGAATTCGCCCTGACCGGGCTGACGGTGGTGTTCGCGGCGATCTGCATCCCCATCGTGGGCCGGGTGGTCGATACGGTCGGCACCCGCAGGATGGCGTTCGTCGGCGTCACGGCCATGCCGCTGGTCTTCATCGCGCTGAGCGCCATGAATGGCAGTTTCGCGCTCTTCTTCGCGCTCAGCCAGCTGCAGATGATCGTCGTGAGCTGTCTGGCCGGGGTTCTCGTCTACACCCGCCTGATCGCCCGCAACTTCACCCTGGCGCGCGGCGTCGCGCTGGGGATCGCGTCCTGCGCCACGCCGCTTGTCACCGTCGCGCTGAGCCCGGCCCTGTCGGCCTTCATCGACGTGCAGGGCTGGCGCGCCGGCTATCTCGCCATGGCGGCGTTCTCCGGTGTCCTGGGCACCGTGGCGATCCTGCTGATCCCGCCGGGCTACAATGACAGCCGCGCGGCGACGCAGGCCGACCAGGCGGAACCGCAACCGGGCACCCGCTATATCGAGATGCTGAAGAACCCGACGCTGATCCTCCTCATCGTCGCCTTCCTGCTGTGCAACATGCACTACACCCTGCAGACCACGCAGCTGAAAGTGGTGGTCGACGAACGCGGGATCAGCTCGGAAATCGGCTCGCTCATGGTGTCGATCTTCGCCATGGGGGTCGTCGCCGGGCGGATCGTCTGCGGCGTCGCCCTCGACCGGTACAAGACGCATTTCGTGGCCGCCGCGACATTCGGCGTTCCCAGTATCAGCCTTGCCGTCCTGGCCGGGGGCATTTCCAACCCCTGGATGGTCGGCGCTGCCGTGCTCGGCCTGGGCCTTGCCATGGGCGCGGAAGGCGACCTGATCGTCTATTTCGCAGCCAAGTACTTCCCGCCGGAAGTCTTCAGCTCCGTGCTGGGCCTGCTGACGGCGACGATGGCCATCTCGGCCTCCTGCGGAGCGCTCATCCTCAGCGGCACGCTGGAAGCCACGGACAGCTATGTGCAGTTCCTGGGCATTGCGGCGGCGGCGATGATGGTCGGCAGTCTCTCCTTCCTGGCGATCCCGCGCGTGGATGCGATGCGCGAGCGGCGCGAGGCGGAACTCCTCGCCGTGTCGGACGCCGAGACGCCATCATGAAACTCTACACCAGCACCAATTCGCCGTTCAGCGCGCGGATCCGGCTCGCGGCCCGGGTGAAGGGGGTTGATCTGGAATTTCCCCCGCTGCCCGAGGGCGGCCTGCGCAGCGACGCCTTTCTGGCCCTGAACCCGATATCGAAAATCCCGGTCCTGGTGACCGAGGACGGCCAGAAGCTCGCGGAATCGATGGTCATCCTGCGGTATCTGGAAGACCGCTTTCCGCATCCTTCGCTGTGGCCGGAAGCGGCGGACGACAGGGCGCGCGCCAATCTCGTCGTCACCGTGCTCGACACCTATGTCATGACGCCGATCATCCGGCTCTTCCCGCACCTCGCGCCCGAGGGCCGCGACGAACGGGTGGTCGAGGCGGAGACCGCGGCCTGGCGGTCCGGCCTGGCCAATCTGGCGCATTTCTTCGGCGACGGCGTGCCGGCCGCCGAAGGTCCGCTCTCGATCGTCGACTGCGCCTTGCCGGTTTCCCTGCATCTGGGCTCGCGCATCGCCGCCATGCTCGGTCTGCCGGACGATCCGATGCAGGCCCATGAAAACCTGTCGGCCTACTACGCGCGCATGAAGCAGGACGCGCTGGTCGGGCCCGTTCTCGGCGAGATGACCGAGTCGCAAAGACAATACGATCTCAAGGCAGGGCGTCCTTCCGTGGCGCATGTCCACTGAACCGGCGGCATTCGTCCGCCTCTCCGCTCGCATGCCGGGCGGCCGGAAAAATGATGGAGACATGATATGACGTGCAAAGTACCCGAGCGGATTGTCGACCTGATCCAGGCCGAAGGTATCGATACGATCTTCGGCATTCCCGATCCCAGCTTTTTCGCCATGTTCATCCATGCCGAAGAGCAGGGCATGCGCGTGATCGCGCCGCGTCACGAACAGGGCGGCGCTCTGATGATCGACGGCATGTACCGGGTGACCGGCAAGCCGGGCGTCATCGGTGTGAACAAGGGTCCCGGCGTCGCCAATATCGCGGCCGGCGTGAACTATCTGCGCAAGGAAAACGTGCCCGCCGTGTTCATCATGGGCCAGCGGCACCGTCTCTACGAACAGCGCGTGCGCCGCGGCAAGATGCAGTATCTCAGCCAGCCGTCGCTTTTCGAGGGCGCGATGAAGTATGCGGGGATCATCGAATATCCCGAGCAGACCGACGAGATCCTGCAGGAAGCCTTCCGGCAGGCGCTGAGCGGGGTTCCCGGGCCGACCTATGTGGAGCTCCCGCTCTCCGTGATGGCCGCCGATCTGGATCTGCCGCCGGCCGCCGCACCCGAGCGCTATCGCCTGGTTCACCAGCGGGCCAGCGACGACATGGCGGCGGAAGCTGCCAAGCTGCTCGAGAACGCCGAGATGCCCGTCATTCTCGTCGGGCAGGGCGCGACGGTGTCGCGCACCCACGGTCCGCTCGCCGAGCTCGCCAAACGGCTGGCCTGCCCGGTCCTGACCTCCACCAGTATCGAGATCGTCGCGATGCCGGGTATCGAGGACCAGACCTTCCCCTATGGCTCCACGGCCGCCTCGGAAGCCATTGCGAAGGCTGACGTCGTGCTCGCTGTCGGGACGGAAATCGGCGAACCCTTGCACTATGGCCGCTGGAACCACTGGGCCAAGGGCAAGACGGATCGCAAATGGATCTACATCGAGCGTGATCCGACGGCGTTCGGCGTGAACCGCCCGATCGACGTCCCGCTCGTCGGGGATGTGCGCGATATTCTTCCGCAGCTCAACGAGGCGCTCGCATCCGTCCAGCGGACGGCGCCGGCGGAACTGTCCGGCTGGCACAAGGCCCACAAGGCGGAGAAGCAGGCGCAGTTCGACGCGGTGCCGGAGACCTCCTCGCCGATCCATCCCGGCCGTCTGGCAATCGAGGCAAGCGATGCCCTGCCGCGCGACTCGGTCATCGTTCGCGACGGCGGTGCCTCGGGCATGTTCTTCTCCCAGATGATGCAATTCCTGCCGACCGATGCGATGTGGAATTCCAACTACGGCGCTGTCGGCCCCGGCCTGCCCAATGCGATCGGCGCGAAAATCGGCGTCGGCAAGAGCCGGCCGGTGGTGCTGCTCTCCGGCGACTCCTCCTTCCAGTTCCACATCTCGGAAATCGAGACGGCAGTGCGCGAGGATCTTCCGGTCGTCTGCATCGTCGCGGTCGACAATGCCTGGGGCATCGAGTGCGCGTCTTACAAGGCGGCCTTCGGTCCCGATACCGCCATGCCGGGCGCGCAGTGGGACAAGGGTGTGCGTCTGGACAAGACCGCGGAAAGCTTCGGAGCCCACGGCGAATATGTCGAGAAGGTCGAGGATATCCGCCCGGCGGTCGAGCGGGCCTTCGCGTCCGGCAAGTGCGCTGTCATTCACGTTGCGATCGACGGTACGGTGAACCACGATATGCCCAACTTGCCGGGCCTGGGTGAATTCCGCACCTGGTACGGCGAGCCGGGCGACAATCTCGGTTTTGCCGGTGCCGCGCCCGCCAAGGACGACAACGAAACCTCAGACCAGGGCTCGGGTTATTGATCCGGCCCGGACGCTGCGGTTCGGGAGGTATGACATGCGTGAATGTTTGAAGTTCTATATCGGCGGCGAGTGGGTGGAGCCGGATGGCTCCGATACCCTGCCGGTGGAAAACCCGGCAACCGAGAGCGAGTGCGGCCGGATCGCACTCGGCTTGGCGGCCGATGTCGACCGTGCCGTCGCGGCGGCCCGCAAGGCTTTCCCGGCCTGGTCCCGTACCAGCCGGGAGGACCGGCTGGCCCTGCTTCAGGCCATTCTCGCCGAGTATGACAAACGCTCCGGCGATCTGGCCGCGGCGCTGTCCGAGGAGATGGGGGCGCCGGCCGCCCTGGCGAACGGTTTCCAGGTTGGCCTCGGCCGCGGGCACCTCGCCACCGCGATCGAGATTCTCAAGACCTATCCGTTCTCCGAGGATCGCGGCGAAACGCGCATCCTGCGGGAGCCGATCGGCGTATGCGGCCTGATCACGCCGTGGAACTGGCCGTTGAACCAGATCATGGTGAAGGTAATCCCGGCGATCTCGACGGGATGCACGACCATCCTCAAACCGTCCGAAATCGCGCCCTTCTCGGCGCAGATCCTGGCCGAGGTCATGGATGCGGCCGGCGTTCCGGCGGGCGTGTTCAACCTGGTCCAGGGCGATGGCGCGGGCGTTGGCAGTGCCATGTCCGGCCATCCCGATATCGACATGGTCTCCTTCACGGGCTCCACGCGGGCCGGCGTGGAGATTGCGCGCAACGCGGCCGCGAGCGTGAAGCGTGTCACCCAGGAGCTGGGCGGCAAGGGCGCCCACATCGTGCTCGACGATGACGCCTTCGCTCAGAATGTCAGTGGCGGCGTGGCCAACATGATGGGCAATTCCGGGCAGACCTGCAGCGCGCCCTCGCGCATGCTCGTGCCGGCGAAACGCATGGCCGAGGCCATCGAACTCGCCCGTGCGGCGGCGTCCGAGGTGACGGTGGGCGACCCGTCCGGCAATTTTACCATCGGCCCGGTGGTTTCCAGGACCCAGTTCGACAGGATCCAGGGCTTTATCCAGAAGGGCCAGGACGAGGGGGCCACACTGGTTGCCGGCGGCACCGGCCGCCCGGAGGGGCTCGAACACGGCTACTACGTGAAGCCGACGGTCTTCGCCGATGTCACCAACGACATGACGATCGCTCGCGAGGAGATTTTCGGGCCGGTCCTGACGATCCTTGGATACGGCGATCTCGACGATGCCGTGGCCATCGCCAATGACAGCGATTACGGCCTCGCCGGCTATGTCAGCGGTGCCGATCTGGACACCGCCCGCGATGTCGCGGGCAGGATCCGCAGCGGCTGGGTCGTGATCAATGGCGGTTTCGACTTCATGGCCCCCTTCGGCGGCTACAAGCAGAGCGGAAACGGCCGCGAATGGGGCGCGGAAGGGTTCGACGAGTATGTCGAACTGAAGGCCCTGCTCGGCTACAAGCCCTGAGAGGCCGGCGGGCGTCCGTCTCAACGGCGCTGACATGATTGCGTGACGTCTCTGGCGGTAGCCTGTTCCTGTCTTCCAGGCACGGGCTGCCGCCATTCGTTTTTCATGTCCGCGCGGGGAGGGCGGTCAGCTTGAGCTGTGTGCGCGGCGCTCTCGGCGCGAGGCGATGAAGCGCGATCCTGGCGCTTCCGATACAGGCCGCCGTCCGCAGCCAGCTTGATCCCGAAGACCGTTTTCATGGTGCGGCTGCAGACAAGACCGTGCCCGCCTTGCACCCGGCTGTGTCTCCGGCCTCCCGGAGGTGTCTTGCGTGTGTCCTTCTTCGGCCTTCGGTGTGACGGCCGGAAGCTCCAAGGTCTTCCTTGGCAAGTGAATTACTGGTCAAATTCCAAAGCTTCGAAAAAAGGAAACGAGCCCGGTAGTTGCGGCGTTGTTTCTCATTTTTATATTTTAAATCAGGGAATTGGTGCTACAGAAGCCGGCTTCCGGGTCGGGCGTTTTCGCGTCCGCAGTAATAACTTGCATTGACGAACCTTGAAACGGCTGTCTAACGTTTCCCCATCGGGCGAGCTCTAGAACCGCAACATCAAGCGGACAGAGCCCGGATATTCGGGGAGAAAGAACGTGAAACTCATCAAGCAAGGAACAGCGCTGGCGATCGTGCTTGCGGCTGCCTGTGCGGGCGGTGCGCACGCGCAGGACGACGGCGAACGGGCGGAAGGCGGCGGACCGGCGCTGGACGTCATCCAGATCACGGCGCAACGCCGCGAGGCCAGTGTCCAGGACTCGTCCGTGGCGGTCTCGGCCATCACCGGCGAGAACCTGGAGGACGACCGGATCTTCAGTTTCGAGGATCTGGCGGATTCGGTGACCTCGCTGTCCTTCACCGCCCTGTCGCCACTCGACCAGGAATTCAACATTCGCGGCATCACCAATACGCGACTGGATTCGCCGTCCGCTGACCAGTCGGTCGGGATCTTCGTCGACGAGGTCTATATCGGCCGCTCCGGCCTGTTCAATTCCGACATGTTCGACATCGAGCGCGTCGAGGTGATCCGCGGCCCGCAGGGCGTGCTGCTCGGCCGGAATGTGGTCGGCGGCGCCATCAACATCATCACCGCCAGCCCGACCTTCGAGGAAAGCGGCGCCATGTCGGTGTCCGTCGGCAACTACGACGAGGTTGTCACGCGCGGACACCTCAACGGCCCGCTGACCGATACGCTCGCCGGCCGGATTTCCTTCCAGTCGCGCAATCGCAGCGGTTTCAACCACGACATCCTGCACGACCGGGAGCTGGACAATATCGAGTCGCTGCAGGCCCGGGCCCAGCTGCTCTATCAGCCGCGGGGCGGCGATCTGACCGCGCGCCTCGTCCTGGACTATATGAACGACGAATCCAATGGCTTCCATTCCGTCGCGATCAACGGACCGGATCCGGCGACGCAAGGCCCCTGGAGTGCGGCACGCGAAACGATCGGTCAGTTGCGTGGGCGTCCGCTGGATCTGCGGGAGAGCCTGCCGGAACATCCGCGCTATGCCGGCGATGTGAACGAGACGACGCAGGCCCTGCGCCGTGAAGCCTGGGGCGCGACGCTCGACATCGATTTTGACCTCGGCGATTTCGCGACCTTCACCAGCGTCACCGGTTATCGCGAGGGGCAGGCCTACAATATCTACGACCAGTCCGGGATCGGTCCGGACAATGGCTATGGCGTCATCGCGCCGCTCCTGTTCAGCTTTCCGGTAAACGAGACCGAGGAGATCAGCCAGTTCACCCAGGAATTCCGCCTCGTCTCCCAACCCGGAGACAGTGCGTTCGACTGGATCCTGGGCGCCTACCTCCAGCACGACAATGTGAAGAAGTACGACAGGTTCTGGGCCGAGGTTCCCTTCCCGGCTCTCGTGACGCTGTCCGGTGAATCCCACTGGTTCAACGCCGCCCAGACGGAATCCTATGCGGTGTTCGGCCAGCTGGGCTGGCAGATGACCGACACGGTCCGGCTGGTGGGCGGCCTGCGCTTCACCAGCGACGACAAGTCGGGAACCGTCACCGGCGCCAATGTGGAGGGCGGCGACCAGTTCAATCCGACCGACATCGTGCCGGTCTCGCCGCTGGATCCGTCCTTCGTCGAAGGCATGTCCTTCACCACGGACTACGGCCAGTCCTGGGAAGAGCTGACCCCGCAGCTGACGGTCGAATACGCGCCGACGGAAGATCTCTTCTTCTATGCGACGTGGTCGCGTGGCTATAAGGGCGGCGGCTTCGAGGACGATCCGGCCAACCCGGCGGCCGCGCAGGCCGGCTATGACCCGGAAACCGTCGAGAATATCGAGCTGGGTGCGAAGATCGATTTCCTCGATCGCCGGGCCCGCCTGAACATGGCCGCCTTCTCGATGGATTATCAGGATCTCCAGGTCACCCAGACCGACGATGGCTGTCTGTGCAACATCACCGACAATGCGGCGGACGCGGAAATCTTCGGCGCCGAATTCGAACTCACCTTCGCGGCGACCGAGCGGCTGACCCTGTGGGCGGGCGCGACGGTTCTGGAAACCGAGTATATCGACTTCGTCGACGGCAATGGCCTGGACAACTCGGGCAACCAGCTCCAGCGCACGCCGGACTACCAGTTCAACGCCGGTGGCGAACTGGTCCTGGATGTCGGCCAATATGCGGACGCGCTGTCCATCCGTGCCAACTACACCCATCAGGGCGAGATGTACTGGGCACCGGACAATTTCCAGTACGAGGAGGCCTACGGCCTGCTCAACGGCCGGATCGCCTTTGCGCCGCGCGATGCGAACTGGAGCGTCTCCGTCTGGGGCCGCAACATCACGGACGAGATCTACCGCACCAATGTCATCGCCTTCTTCGGCGACGAGGTGTCGCGTCTCGGCGCGCCGAGAACCTACGGTTTTGAGTTCGGGATGGAATTCTGATGATACGGGGCCCGGGTTCCGTGCGGAACCCGGGCGCCAAAGACAAGGGCCGGCCCGGTAGTTCCGGGCCGGCCCTTTTTCGTTCTGGCGGAAGGTCTGTGTGTCTAGTCCTGGACGCGCTTCGCCATGGCTGCGGCCAGTCCGGCGGGATCCCGGGCCAGTTGCGCGCGCACGCCGATCGCGTGCGGATCCGTGTCGTGTTCGCCGATGCCTTTCTCGGCCGCCCACAGGCCTGCCTTGCCGATATCGCGCGGTTTGGACTTCTCGATCCAGGTGACGTGGGACGCCATGCGCGTATCCACCGAGCCGACGATCAGGGCGGTCACGCCGATGCCGAGCGGAGCGAGCTCCGCGCGCAGGCAGTCGGAAGCCGCGCGGGCCGCGAATTTCGACGGGCTGTAGCCGCCCATGTCGGGCACGGCGACAATCCCGCCGGCCGACAGGACGTTCACCACGGCGCCGCCGCCATTCTTCTCCATGACAGGGCCGAAGGCGCGGACCATGTTCAGGACGCCGAAGAAATTGACCTCCATCTCCTGGCGGACGACATCCGGCTTGCCGGTCTTGTAGAGGCGTTCCATCTGGTACATGCCCGCATTGTTGACCACCAGATTGACGTCGGCACAGGCGGCCGCCGCAGCCTCGATCTCGTCCGGTTTCGTCACGTCGAGCTGGACCGGCTTGAGGCGCCCGGGATCGCGTTTCGCGACCTCCTCGGCATTTGCGAGATTGCGCGCGCCGACGTAGATTTTTGCCGCACCCTGGTCGAGCAATTCCTCGACGAAGCCCAGGCCGATGCCCCGATTGGCGCCGGTTACGATGGCCACGCAGCCTTCTGTCTTGAAGCCGGGTTTCATGAAGCTCTCCAATTCCAGCTGTAGAGGATGTCGTCGGGTTTCTTGGCGCCGCGCGTGAGGGCGTCCGGGTCCGAGGCGATGGCGCCGCGCCCCCAGCTCTCCTTGAGCGGCATTTCGTGATTCCACTCCCAGGCGAGGCGGCGATGGGCAATTGCCCAGCGCCCGTCCCGGCGTTCGAAACGGTCTATCACCCGCGCCATGGTGAGGCTGTCGAAGGGATCGTCGACGCCCTGGTCGCGCCGCGAGAAGGTCATGATGTAGCTCTCCGCCCGGGCCACGTCGCCGTCGACCTCGATGAGGACGTTCGTGGTCGCGTGGGTCATCCGCGGGGCGGAGGGCAGGACCTTGCGAAGCATTTCCAGATAGTCGGAGGCGGGGCCTTCGAACGTGCCGCCATGATCCTCGATCGCGTCGTCATGATAGGCTTGGGCGATGAGGTCGGCATCGCCGCGGTCGGCGCCGCGGCAATAGCGGATCAGCACTTCATAGATGGCCTGCTTGTCGAGCATGACCTGGAGGGCCGCTGTGTCGAGCGTCTGCGTGGGGCTCATGCCTCTTTCCTTTCAAGTGATTTCGGGCCCATGAGGACCGGGCGCCGGACAAGGGGGCGGGCGTGATCCGGCAGGCTGCCGGCATCCGCGGAGCCCCGGTCGAAATAGTCCCGCCAGGCGCAGATCCTGTCGCCGCGAAACTCGAGAATTCCCATGTAGGGAACGACCACGTGGCGACCGTCGGCATCGTCGAAGGCATCGGCGCCTTCCACGAACAGGGCATCGTCGGTCTCCGCCAGGTTGAAGATCCGCCAGGCCGGGTTTCTCACCCGCGCCTTGAAGGCGGTCAGGAATTCCCGCGCGCCGTCCTTGCCGGTCTTGGGCGGAACGCTGACGGCGGAAAAATGCCAGACCACGTCGTCGGTCATGTGTTCGAGAACCGCATCGATGTCCTGGCGCTCGCACCAGGCGTCGATAACGGCCTGCAAAACCGCCTGTTTGGCGCTCATTCTCTCCTCCCTGTGGCTGTCCTCCCGGCTTTTGCGTGCCGGGTGTCTATTCGTTCGCGCCGTTCGCGGACCAGGGCGCGAAACGCGGCGTCTCGATGACGCCGGGCGGCGCGGCGACGGCGTGCGGGATGGCGTTCAGGACGGCGCCGGCGACCCCGAGCATCTCCGCCGAAACCCGCTCTTTCCAGCCGGCTGGCGTTTCCACGCCAAAGGTGATCGAGACGCAGGGCTCGCCCTCCACGCGGATGGACCACAGGCCCGGTTCCGGCGCGTCCGGCTCCGGCGGTTCCATGGTCCAGGCGATGTGCAGATTGACGCGATACTGGCCGTCCGCGCGGGCGATCCAGCGCCAGTCGATCCGCGCCGCGCCGCCCGGCTCGATCCGGCCGGCTGCGATATCCAGGGGCTCGCGGGCCGGTGTCAGGGAATGGTCGGTGCGAAAATCGACCGCGTCCCATCCCAGCCGGTCGGCAACGCAGGCCACGACGTCCTCGAAGAGTGCGTTCATGGTCCGCGCCGGAGCCCAGTCCGGTGCGTTCGGATCAATACGATCGACGGGCGCGCCGAACCCGATCACGTCGAATACGTATTCCGGGCTTTTCACGGGCCGGCAGTCGACCGTCTCGCTCAGGCTGACGCTGTCCACGTGCCGGCAGACGCCGGTCGCCAGGACGGCGAGTTTTTCGGCTGCGAAGCCCGGATTGAGACCGGCGCCCATGAAGCTGGCACCGCCGGCCTCCGCGGCGGCCTGGAGCCGGGCCCGGCGTTCGTCCGGCCAATGGGCCGGATAGGTTCCGCCGTTGATGGAAATGACATTCTTGCCCGAGCGCAGCAGACGCATGATGTCTTCGTCGTGACGCTCCGCCGGCGGGTCGAGGCGTGCGGCATGGATGACGACATCGGCCTCAAGCGCCAGGATCTCCTCGATGTCGCGGGTCGCTGTGACGCCGACCGGGTCGCGGCGGGCAATCTCTCCGGCGTCCATGCCGGCCTTGCGGGCGCCATAGACAAACAGGCCGACCAGCTCGTGCCTGGGCGAGTCGAGGACAGCCTGGAGGCAGGTCCGCCCCATCGCGCCCGTCGCCCACTGGATGACCTTCAAGACGTTGTCTCCCCGGTCCGTGCCGTCAGCGTCTTGAACAGATCGGCGAAGGCCGCCTCCGCACCGGCGAAACCGCGGGCCGTTTCGAGGCCGGACTGCGTCTCGGCGAAGGCCTCCATGCCGTCCAGCCCGTCCGGCATCAGCCCGCCTTCGGTTTCGACCGTCCTGACCCGGCGCAGCCAGCGGCCACCACCGATCCAGACCTGTCCGGTCCGTTCGCAGCCGGGGCTGGCCAGCCATAGGGCCGCCAGGGCGATATTGTCGGGCGTCATCGGTCCGGCCGCCTGATCGTCCGTGGCGTCGGGCCCGGTCATGCGCGTGGCGGCATAGGGGCAGAGCACGTTGACGCCGATGCGCCCGCGCCACTCGTCGGCCAGGGTCAGGGCGAGGGCGTTCAGCGCGCCCTTGGAGGCCGCATAGGCCGCCCGGCCGCGTATGCCGTACAGGCCCGCCGACGACGAGACCAGAACGGCCCGGCCGCTGCCCGAAGCCTCGAGCGCCGGCAGGAAGGCTTCCAGCATCGATACGTTGGCGAAGAAATTGGTTTCCATCACGTCGCGAATGACGCTCTCGGCGCCGGTGCCGAAGCGGGCCGCGGGGCCGGATGTGCCGGCATTGCAGACGACGCTGTCGAGCCCGCCGAAACGGTCGTTCGCCAGGGCGAGTATCCGGGCGGGCGCGTCCGGGGCGGTGACGTCGCTGTGCTCGGCGACGGCCTGGCCGCCCGCCGCATTGATCGCGTCGGCCACGGCCGTGGCTTCGTCGGGCGCGCCTTCGCGGATCCGGTTGTTGACGATGACATTGGCGCCGGCGGCACCGAGCGCGCGGGCGAAAGCGGCGCCGAGGCCCTTTCCGGCCCCGGTCACCAGTGCGGTACGCCCCGTGAGCGGGCGTTCGGAGGAATTTGTGACTTGCATATCCGAACGATAAAAGTGCCGGTTTGATAATGCAAGTGATAACGCGGGGCGTTACTCGGCGGCGCTGCCAGCGATGGCGGTTTCCGTCACCTCGTACTCCACATCCTCCGGCGTCAGCGGCTCATTGCATTCCGAGCACACGACCTGGGGATCGAGGATGTTTCCGCACGGCTTGTGGGTCAGCAGCAGGGGCGGGCCTTCCGGCGCGACGTAGTACTGGTCCCCCCACAGCAGGAGCATCAGAAGGATGGGGTAGTAGTCGATGGCCTTCTCGGTAAGGCGGTACTCGCTGCGGGGCGGGCGCTCGGAATACTGGTGCAGCTCGATCATGCCGATCTCGGTGAGCCAGTGCAGGCGTTCGGACAGGACATTGGTGGCGATCGCCGTGTCCTCGCAGATCTCGTCGAACTTGCGCAGGCCCGTGAAGATGGAACGCAGGACGAGGCTGGCCCAGCGGTCGCCGGTGATCTGCGCGACATGGTCCAGCAATATCGAGCCTTCCGCACGATTGCTGGCGATATCGCGGTGCCGCCGCCGGCGCGAATAGGTCGGCGTCATCCAGCCCAGGCCCGGGCCTTCGCTCCAGCTCATGTCGCGCGCGTCGATCTCCTTGAGACAATGGCCGCAGGCGGGTTTCGGATCGAAAATCTTGCCGCAATGGGTGTGGCGCAGCTGGATGGAGATCTTGCCGTCGCTGGGGCCCCACAAACGCTCCCAGCGCAGCATCATCAGGGCGGCCCAGTAGAGGTCGCGGCCCTTTTGCGTGAGATGGTATTCGAAGCGCTTGGGCGACTGCGAGTAGGGCACCTTGGTCAGCACGTCGGCGGCGACGAGCCGCTTGAGCCGTTCGCTGAGCAGGGGTTTGAGCAGGCCGGTCCGCGTCCGGATTTCCTCGAAGCGGCGGGCGCCCAGCCAGAAAGCTTCCAGAATGAGGAGCGTGGACGTGTCGCCGACGACTTCAAGGGCCCGCCAGATCGAGCATGTGCGTATGAATTTCCGTTCGGCCATGCCGTACAGTGTCCGACTTTGCTATCCCGGCGCCGATCCGTACCCAGCCGGATTTCCGCGCTTGCATTATCGTAACCACCTAGAAGCCAGCGCGTTGAAAGACAAGGCGCGATATGTCGCGGCCGAGGCATGACGCCCCGGCATCGCCCTAGTCTGAAAGGGCCCGGGCCGCATATCCGGACGACATGAAAAACAGACCCGTCGCAACGGCGAAGGACAGGGGTGACACGATCGCGATCGCAAACCTGATACCTTCGTCGAACGGGAAGAAGGTGTCGCCGACAAAGGCCGTGACGGTCGGGCCTGCACCCAGTCCGATCAGGTTCACGATGAAAAGATAGACGGCCGAGACCGTCGCCCGCATCCGGTTCGGGGTCAGCTGCTGCAAGGCGCTCGCCCCGGCACCGATGGGTACGGCGGCCGATGCGAAAAAGACCACGAAGGCAAAGCCGGTGAGCGCGGGATGACCCGCCAGGGGGAAGACGACGGCGAACACCGTGCCGATCGTGCCTGTAATGCCGCAGAATTTCAGGCGCCCGGCCGGCGAGCCCTTGTTGAAGCGGTCGGACAGCCAGCCGCCGCCAATCAGACCGATAAGCCCGCCCAGGATAAGGGCGCCGCCCGCGAAGTGGCCGGCCTGGGACAGGCCGAACCCGTGCACGCGGATCAGAAAGACCGGCAGCCAGGACACCGCGGCGAAGACGGCCAGATTGACCATCGCGACGGCGAAGCTCAGCCCCAGAATCGAGCCGGCACGTCCGCGCATGAACGACCAGACCTGGCTCAACGGAACCTCGGTCCTGGTGTCGGGCGCATCGCGGCGTGCCGGCTCGGGGAGGAGCATGAAGAGGCCCGCGATCAGAAGACCGGGCAGGCCGACAATGACGAAGGTCGCCTGCCAGGCGCGCAGCTCGCCGAACAGGGGCAGCGTGATGCTGCCGGCACTGGTGACCAGTTCGATCACCACGGCCCCGATCAGGAAGGCCAGTCCGGCACCGACCGCGGAGCCGAGGCCGTAGACCCCCATCGCCAGGCCGAGCCGGCGCCGGGGAAAGGAATCGGAGATGACGGAATAGGCGGCTGGCGACAGCGTGGCCTCACCCACGCCCACCCCCATGCGGGCGAGGAAGAGTTGCCAGTACTGGCCGGCCAGGCCGCAGGATGCGGTCATCAGGCTCCACAGCGCCACGCCGACCGCCACGACGCGCATGCGCGCCGTCCGGTCGATCACCCGTCCCAGGGGCAGGCCGATAACGGTGTAGAAGATCGCGAAGGCGAAACCCTGGAGGAGGCTGACCTGCGTATCGGTCAGGCCCAGGTCGGCCTTCAGGGGCTCGACCAGAAGGCCGATGATCATCCGGTCGATGAAGGAAAAGATGTAGGCGACGAAGAGGACGGCAACGACCGCCCAGGCTACCAGCGGTGACGGGTAGTCGGAGTCGGTCGCCGGTCCTGCGGGCGCCGTTGCGCTGGCGTCGCTCATTGCGCGGACGCGTCGAAGTCTTCGGCCAGACCCATCGCGCCGAGCAGCTGGTCGCGGTCGTAGTATTCGCGCCATTCCGTGATCAGGCCGTCCTCGCCGATCTCGATCACGCCCACCACCGGGACGGACCCGGAATGCCCGTTGTAAGTGAACACGTCCGTGCGCTCGATGAAGACGAGGCCGTCGATCACCCCGATATGCCGGACTTCGAGCGTGATCTCCTCGATGCCTTCGCCGAGATGCGCGATCCGGGCGCCGATCGTCTCGCGGCCCACCACCGGCTCGACCATCATGGAGTGCAGCACGCCGTCCTCGGCGAACAGGTTGGCGACCCGGTCCCAGTCATGGGTGTTCCAGGCGTCCACCATGTCCATCACGACGGCCACCTTGGCGTCGTGGGCCGTGGTTTCGGTCGTGTCGGACGCGAGCGCGGAGGTGGCGGGTGCGGTGGCGGCGAGGATCGCCGCGGCGAGCAGATGGCGCATCATTCTTCCCCTGTGGTTTTGTTGTGCAAGCCATGAAACAGATGCTTTGCTCTGCCGTCAAGCGAAACCGGCCGGGTGGCGCGGCTCCGGGTCCTACAGCAGGGGCCGGACCCAGTCCGGAACAGGTTCGCCGCGCTTGGCGGCCGCGATGGCGGCCGTGTCGACATAGTCGCGCCAGCGCCAGATCAGGCCGTCGCGAAATTCGAACACACCGGCATAGGGGGTCTGGATCCGTTGGCCCTCCGCATCGACATAGTCGTCCACGCCTTCCACGAAGAGGAGTTCCCCTTCCTCCAGATGGCGGGTGATGCGCCATGCTATCTGGGTCTGGCCCGCTCCGAACTTGTCCAGGAAGCGGCGCACCTTCTCGCGCCCCTCGAGCGGTTTGAGGCCCACCACATAGTGGTAGGTCACGTCCTCGTGCAGCTGTGCCAGCACGGTGTCGACATCGCCGGCCTTCCAGGCGTCGATCACGCGGTGAACCGTTTCAATGAGCGCCATCAGGGCCTCCTTTCCGGCTGGATGCGGGGCTCGCACCCTTCCTCAATTGACAGCGGCGAGTGGCCGCGACTACTGTCGGATATAAATTGCATAATCAAACCGAATGGGGAAGACGAGTGAGCGCGGCATATCGCGAGGTGGAGTTTCCGCCTGTCAATCTGGACATGAGCACGCGGGCCGACGGTACGATCGTCATGACCCCGCACGAGGCGCTCGACGTCGGCTGCGCCACCGTCCCGGCGGGGCTGGCGCGCCAGGCGGCGCGGCAACCGGACAAGCTGCACCTGGCCGAGCGGCCGGAGCCCGGCGCCGACTGGACCGGTGTGACCTTCTCCGGGATGAAGGCCCGGGCCGACAGTTTCACCCAGTATCTTCTCGATCTGGCGCCTGCAGCCGGCCGGCCGGTGCTGATCGTGTCGGGCAATTCGGTCGCGCATGCGGTGGCGCGCTACGGCGCGATGGGGGCGGGTGTGCCCGTGTGTCCGGTCAGCGCGAATTACGGCCTTCTCGGTGCGAAGGGCGGCTTCGAACGTCTGCGGCACGTCATGGAGATGACGCAGCCGGCGGTCGTGGTGGCGGAAAGCGCGGCCTTCGCCGATGCGGTCAACAAGGCCAAGCCGTCCGGCGCGAAGGGCACTTATGTCAAGCGCGTCGCCGTTTCGTCGACGATGGGCCCGGGCGTGAAGATCGATCCGTCGAGCTTGAGCGCCGAGGCTTGATGCAAGAATTCAAGACATCGCCTTAAGCGATTGTCTTTCAAAGTTTTCGATCCGGTCCGCCGGGTCGAAAAGC
>Ga0207716_100420_pt1 | contig 17155 bp, 13 predicted proteins | sample TtaePargueraPR_FD_187739 | JGI IMG/M metagenome (GOLD analysis project Ga0207716, IMG submission 187739) | Aerobic enrichment media microbial communities from Bioluminiscent Bay, La Parguera, Puerto Rico - Tt and P2 (5) (SPAdes) | ecosystem: Environmental > Aquatic > Marine > Unclassified ... | reverse complement strand
AAAGCAAAGACAAACATCCCAGCTAGATCATCAATATGAATCCAGCTCATCCACTGATCTCCCGATCCAAGTGGAGCAGCTACTGGTGGTTTCAACATTTCCTCCAAGGCCCCACCCTTGCTTGAAAGGACGATACCGATCCTTAGCATCACAGTTCTGATGTGTAAGGCTTCGATTTGCTTGACTTCATTTTCCCAAGCGACCACCACTTGAGATAAAAAATCATTGCCAGAAGGAGAGTTTTCGTCGATTAGTTTGGTTTGGGTATCCATCCCATAATAGCCGACCGCTGAGGCAGAAATGAACGTTGAGGGTTTGTTAGCAGCTTTCTCAATTCCTCTGAGAAGCAAGGCGGTACTTTGGGTTCTAGACTGTAGGATGGCTTGTTTTCTTTCTGGAGTCCATCTTTTTTCCGCAACGCCTGCTCCTGCCAAATGAATAATGGCATCTGCCCATTCTAAAGCTTCAGGGTCTATCTCTTGCTTTTCGATGTCCCAAATAAAGGACATTTGATCTTGGGAAGACCTACTGAGCCATGCAACCTGGTAGCCTTTATGCACCAGTAAGCTGGTGATTTTTTGGCCGATTAAGCCAGAGCCTCCTGTGATCAGAATATTTTTCATGATGGTGTGTTGATACCTCCAAAGACCAATAAAAGCCTGAGCTTTGGATTTTCCTATTTTAACTAGAACTTAAAATCCAATTTCTATTCCTAATTTGGCATTCTTCATTTAAAAGGTAGTTTTGGATTTTATCAAAGGGACAAAATACATTGGTTTGTGGCTGATACTTGGCCTCCTAGTAGGGCTGTTGTCCGGCTCGGCATCTGCAGTTTTTTTAATAACCCTAGACTGGGCAACAAGTTTTCGAGAATCACATCTATGGATTATAGCTTTTCTTCCATTAGGGGGATTTGTGATCGGATGGACTTATGATAAAGTAGGGCAAAATTCGATCAAAGGAAACAATCTCCTCTTGGATGAATTGTATGAAGAAAAACAGCCCATTCCACTTAGAATGACTCCTTTGGTCCTATTTGGGACGATTTTTACTCATTTTTTCGGAGGATCAGCTGGACGAGAAGGAACAGCAGTACAGATGGGTGGTTCTTTGGCAGATCAGGTGAATAAATGGATTCCTCTTTCCTCTGAAAACAGAAGGATTTTGTTGATTTCTGGCGTTTCTGGAGGTTTTGCATCTGTTTTCGGCACACCACTAGCGGGGGCAATTTTTGCATTGGAATGGATGCATACCGGGAAATTGAGATGGAAATCTATTTTTCCTGCGTTTTGGGCTGCATGGGTTGCAGATTGGATTTGTGAATTGGGGTGGGGCGTAGGACACACTGCGTATGAAATTCCCCAAGTAGCACCCCATACTTTAGTCAATTTACTATGGATAATTCCAGCTGGAATTATATTCGGATTAGCAGGTAAATTGTTTGCTGAGAGCTCTCATTTCTTTTCCAAAACTTTTAAAGAGAGTATTTCTTATCCTCCTTTCAGACCGCTCATAGGCGGACTCTTAATTGCACTTTTTGTATGGATAACGGACAGTACGGTTTATTTGGGATTAGGAGTTCCTCGAATTGTTGAAGCCTTCCAAACTCCTTTGCCTTGGTATGATTGGATTGCAAAAACAGGATTGACTACATTCACCTTAGGCGCTGGATTCAAAGGAGGGGAGGTGACTCCATTGTTTTTTACAGGTGCTACTTTGGGTAATTCACTGGCAACTTGGATACCTCTTCCTTTGGCTTTATTGGCTGGGATGGGCTTTGTGGGAGTATTCTCTGGAGCTACCAATACACCGATGGCCTGTACCATCATGGGGATGGAATTGTTTGGCTATGAATCCGGAGTGTATTTGGCAATAGCCTGCCTAATTGCTTATGTGTTTAGCGGTCGATCAAGTATCTATTCCTCACAAAATCTCGATAAGAAGGTGAATATATTTCCCAAAAAAGAGTGACATTTTGTTGAATCGTTGGTTTAAAAATTGAACCTTTCGGTAGTAATTACCTTTAGTAGGAAGTATTTCTTGCATGAAACTGAACCTCAAATTTTTTTCCAATCCAGATAAGAATCTGTATTTCTTGCGAAAGCTTAAGTCTATCGTGGAGGGAGTGGTTCGATACAGTAGTTTTATTGCATTTGGTTTGTTGTTGTTTCACCTTGGGTACGATCCTGATCCTTTGGTGTATGCAGTATCCTCATTTGTATTTACATGTTGTCTCATTCTGATAGGAATAGGTTATATTTTCAAAATTCTATTGAATGAACCATCGATTTTTGTTGGTAGGGTGTTACTGGAAATACTGCTCTCATTGTTTCTGATTGGCTTTTCCTTTTTGAGATGGGACTTATTTGGGATGGAGTTTTCAGAGGGGATTTTGAGTTATTCTCAGCAGTATTTTCTGGTAAATATTCTGGTAATAATCCTCTTTTTTATTGAAGTCAGCAAGTTAAGTTTGACAATCAATAGACTGAAAGCGAGCCCAACTTTGGTGTTTATCATGAGCTTTTTGATTTTGATCCTGATTGGGGCGATACTATTGAGTCTTCCTCATGCTACAACCAAAGGAATCAGTTTTATTGATGCTCTTTTTACCTCGACTTCGGCAGTATGTGTCACAGGTCTGATCGTGCTGGATACCGCTAAGGATTTCACCTTTTTCGGTCAGGTGATTATCATGCTTCTTTTCCAAATAGGTGGGTTGGGTATTATGACATTTACCTCCTTTTTTGGTTTCTTTTTCAAAGGGAGTTTCTCTTTAGAAAGTCAGCTTTTTATTAGGGATTACATCAATGAGAATAATGTTAGTGAGGTTTATTCAACTCTTTTGAAAATTGTGTTTTTCACGATTTTGACTGAAATAGTTGCTGCTTTTTTTATTTATCATTTCACCGATGATAGTTTGTTTGCAACTAGTGGAGACCACTTGTTTTTCTCTGCCTTTCATGCCATTTCTGCTTTTTGTAATGCAGGATTTTCCACCCTGAGTAATGGGCTTTATGAATCTGGATTTAGAGAAGCGTACAATATGCATCTGGTATTGGCATTGGCGATTATATTTGGTGGAATCGGATTTCCTGTTGTTATCAATTACTATGATTATTTCAAACATGTCATAGTGGGAGGTGTGAAAAATATGTTGGGGATCGAGGCCTATCGCCATGTCCCTCGGGTGACTAGTATCAGTACTAAGCTTTCATTGTATACTACATTCATTTTGTTGATTGTGGGCTTTATCACTTTCGCTTTATTTGAAAGGAACAGTACTTTAGAAGGCTTGAGCGGATATGGGAAATTCGTTACCTCTTTCTTTGGCTCAGTAACGCCTAGGACTGCCGGTTTCAATACAGTTGATATGAGTGCTTTGACTGTGCCTACTATATTGATTTATCTGATTTTAATGTGGATTGGAGCCTCTCCGGGATCAACTGGTGGAGGTCTCAAGACTAGTACATTTGCAGTAGCCATTTTGAATACTTTCAGTATTGCCTCTGGCAAAAAAAGGGTTGAGGTGTTTCATAGACAGATTTCTAATGAGACATTAAGAAAAGCCTTTGCTGTGATTTCTCTCTCCTTCCTGGTTATTGGAATGGGGATTTTTATGGTGATGCTTTTCAATCCTGAATTGCATCTGATCGATGTTTCTTTTGAAGTTTTCAGTGCTTTTTCTACTGTGGGATTAAGTGTTGGGATTACCTCTCAGTTAGCCACCGGCAGTAAAATAGTTGTTATGATCTGTATGTTTATGGGTCGGGTGGGAACGCTCACTTTGTTGATTGCATTGGTTAGAAAAGTCGGAGAACAGCGTTATAAATATCCTGACGAAAATGTCTTTATCACCTAAATGAAATTGAAATGAAATATATCATCATAGGAATGGGGAACTTTGGAGCCTATTTGGCAATGAGGTTGACCGAAATGGGTCACGAGGTGATCGGTGTGGATAATAATGAAAACAGAACTGAAATCATCAAAGATAAAGTTACCCATGTCGTGACGCTAAATGCCACTGACCCACAAGCCGTGAAAAACCTTCCAGCTCGTGATACCGATGTGGTGATCATTGCAATTGGTGAGGATGTAGGAGCGTCTATACTTTCTACGGCAATTTTCAAGCAGCTTCAAGCAAAACGTATCATTGCCAGAGCCATTAACTCCCTGCATGAAACTGTAATCCGGAGTATAGGTGTGGATGAGATTATTCATCCAGAAGAGGAAACGGCGGATAGGCTTTCGAAAAGACTTCAGATGAAGGGTGTTTTGGATTCATTGCAGATTTCTGATGAATACAATATCGTAGAGGTAAAACTTCCAAAGAGGTATGAGGGGATGAAAGTGTCTGAAGCTGATATCCGAAAGGAATTTTATCTCAATATTCTGACGGTGATCAAAATGGAAGACAAGACCAATCTACTGGGGATAAAAACAAAGGAAAAGCGAGTGATTGGGGTTATCACTCCAGAATATACGCTCGAAGAAGGAGACCTTTTGCTTCTTTTTGGAAAGATCAAAAACATTCAGGAATTCTTAAACCTAGACGAATAAGGGCTTTAGTCAAGTGGATATCCACAATTTTTACAAAAGTGATCATCTCGGTCCAATCCGTCTTTTCCACAATGAGTGCAAGTTCTGGTGGAGGCGTGAAGTTCTGGATTTTTTTGCTTGGCCATTTCAGCACTTACTATCCCAGTGGGTACGGCGATAATGGCATATCCCAAAAGCATAATCAATGAAGCAACGAATTGGCCCAGCGGCGTTTCAGGGGTGATATCTCCAAAACCAACAGTAGTCAATGTCACAATCGCCCAGTACATGGATCTAGGAATACTGGTAAATCCTGTTTCAGGTCCTTCGATGAGGTACATGAGTGTTCCCATGATCAGTACGATCGTGACCACAGTGAAGAGGAAGATTTGGATTTTCGCAAGACTGGCTTTTAGAGATTTTTGGATAAAATCTGCCTCGGCCAAGTATCTGCCTAGTTTAAGAATCCGAACCACTCGAAGAAGCCTCAAGGCCCTTACTACAGTCAAAAGCTGAACATTGGCAATGAAAAAACTCAAGTAAACTGGTAGAATTGCCAATAGATCGACGATTCCATAAAAGCTGAAAACATACTTCATGGTCTTAGAAGTCAACCAAACTCTGAGGATATATTCGATTGTGAACAAGAAGGTGAAAAGAAGTTCCAGAATAAAAAAGACCCTTCCGTATTCGGCCCTCAAATCTGCCACAGAGTCCAAAATCGCTACGATGACTGACCCGAAAATCAGGATCAGTAAAATCACATCAAATAATTTGGAAGCCCGGTCATTGGATTCAAAAACTATATGGGCCAGTCTTCTTTTAGTCAAACTCATTCCTGAATTTAGAAAAAAATGGGATTTGAAAATGGATTGATTAGTCCAAGTAGTAAACTCTCTTCACTCTGGTGCTGATATTTGTAAGGAGTTCGTAGGGGATAGTGCCTATTTGATCGGCTAATTCTTTGAGGGAAATCTCGGGGCCGTAAATTAAAGCCTCATCTCCTTCATTCGCATCTAAGTTGCTGATATCCACCATCACCATGTCCATACATACATTTCCGATCACGGATGCTTTTTGGCCATTGATTAAAACAAATCCTTTTCCATTGCTAAACCTCCGGTCATAGCCATCTGCATAACCGATTGCCAGTGTGGCGATTTTTCCGGATTGTATCATTACCCCTTTTCTTGAATAACCTACTGTTTCTCCTTTTTCTAAATGTTTGATTTGGGAGATAGTAGTTTTTAGAGTACTGATGGATTGGAGTTCAGAGGAATATTTCCCAGTGACTTCTAAGCCATAGAGCCCTATTCCCAATCTTACCATGTCAAATTGATGCTCTGGGAAAGCCACAATCCCGGCAGAATTTAATGCGTGAAGGATCGGTTTATATGAAAGGCTCTGAAACAAAACCTGAGACATTTCGCTAAAAAGTGCCAATTGCTGGATGGAAAATGAATAATGGATCTCTTCATCAGCACCTACCAAGTGGGTGTAAATGGAGGCAATTTCTAATTGAGGGTTTTTGCCGATTAATGGAATCAGTTCCAAAAGATGATTCTTTTCAAAACCCAAGCGATGCATTCCTGTATCCAGATCCAAATGGATTTTAATGCTGTGGTTTTCTGCTGTAGTCCATTGGGCTAGTTTCTTGAAAAAATCTAAACTAAAAACGACAGGTTCGAGGTCAAAAGTCTTACAGAGTTGGAAAGACTCAGCCATTGGGTTCAGCACCATGATAGGTAGTCGAATTCCTTGCTTTCTAAGCGCGACTCCTTCATCCGTATAAGCAACCGCCAAATAATCCGCGCCCATTTGTTGGATGTGGTTTGCGATCTCGGTTGCTCCGCCACCATAGGCAAAGGCCTTCACCATCACCATTACTTTGGTGGTCGGCTTCAATTTCTTTTTATAAAAATTGAAATTATGGGTCAAGGCATTCAGATTGATTTCAAGAGTCGTCCCGTGGATTCTCTGCTGAAGATGATTGACGACATTTTCAAAACCATATTCTCTCGCACCTGTGATCAAGATCAAATCATTGGTGAATTCTTCGACATTGAGGTTTTGGATTAGGTCAGCCGTGGATTCAAAATAATTGAAATCTGATTCGAGGAGATTCCTGAGTGCATTGATTTCTGTGCCAACTGCTATCACCAAGTCGATCTCATGGGAGTTGATCAACCTTGATACTTCCGGGTAAATTTTTTCCGGCTGTCCCTGTTGTTTGAAATCAGAAAGAATCAGGATTTTCCTATTCTTGGGCCTTTGCTGGCGCATAAAATCCAATGCTACTCTAAGGCCTGCCAAATCATTGTTGTAAGTGTCATCAATAAGCAAAGATTCATTGACCCCCGGCTTCAAAGTCAAGCGCATATCCACCTGACGAAGGTTGGAAATTCCTTCCTGGATTTTCTGAGGATCCAAACCTAAGCTTAGACATCCAATGATGGTGTTTGTAAGATTTTCGAGAGATGCGGTATCAGAAAGTCCCGTTTGGAAAGTATAGGTGTTCAAGTCTGATTTCATCAAAAAAATCTTGGAGACACCAGTCTGCATTTTGATTGATCTGGTAAAATCTGCCCCGGCTTTATCAGACCAGGAGATGAGTTTCTCTTCGGGGAGTTGACTCTCTAAAACCTGAGCTACTTCAGTCTGGTCTTTGCAATAGATGACCAGGTCGGAATCTGTAAATAGTTCAGCTTTTTCTTTAACCTTTTCCAGTCTATTTGCGAATCCTGAGTCATGAGCTGATCCGATATTGGTAAATATTCCCAGATTCGGTTTGGCAATTCTCTCCAAATTCCCCATTTCTCCTTTTTTGGAAACACCGACTTCCAGAATCGCTACCTGATGATAGGATTGAATTTCAAAAACTGAAAGCGGAACGCCTACTTGAGAATTATAGCTTTTAGGGCTTTTTGCAACAGAAAATTGTTGACTCAGAAGCTGTCCAAGCCATTCTTTGACAATGGTTTTACCATTGGAACCAGTGATGCCAATGACAGGTTTTTCAAATTGTTTCCGTTGAAATGCAGCCAGTTTTTGAAGAGCTATCTTGGTATCAGGAACTTCTATAAGCGCTATTTTCTGATCTTCAAGTTGGAACCCTTCATGGGCCAAAAAACAGGCAATTCCTTCGTTGACAAGTTGAGGGATAAATGTAGCCCCATCCGCTTTTGCGCCTTTCAAGGCTACAAAAAGGGTTGCTTCAGGCTGAAGGATCTGCCTAGAGTCGATACTGACACGGGAAATCAATCCAGGATGATCTCCACGCAAGGTACCGTCCACAATATGGGCGATTTGCAAAGCTGTAAGAGCTTGAACCATGATTAGTCCTTTTTAGCTTTTTTCTTTTTGAAAAATACCTGTCGAATCCATTTCGGGAGGAAAATCGCTCCCAAAATCAAATAAGGATAGTAAGAGAATAATCTCCAGAGAATACTTGTGATAAAGGTGTAATTCCCCAAAAATTCAGTGAAGAACTGACCGAAGAAAAACTCAGCAGTACCGGAACTACCGGGAGTTGGGGAAATCATCATCACAATCCACATAATCACCTGCCGCGCGAAAACAATCACGTTTTCATTAAGATCTAGAGGGACAAATGCAGAAATCAGGGCATTCAGCATCAGATATCTGGAGCTCCAAATGAAAATGGTTGCTAAAATGATCGGTAGCCAATACCGCCAGTTTTTACCGGAAAGCTCCTTGGATGCATCTATGATTTGATTGCCATATTCTACCGCATCATGTTTCCATTTTCGGAGCCATTTGATTGAGAAAATCTTGATCAAAACCCACTTAAATACGCGAGGTCTGTAAAATAAGGCTGCAGCCATGACTAAGCTGTAAACTGCATAAAGCGTATAGCTAAGCCAGAAAATTGCCTCCATACTATCCTGGAGCTGGGTTTCCAGGACTTTGCTGCTCGGGAAAATATGCCCTTTGGCAAAAAAGAGAATGATGGGTGCTCCAATGACAAAGAAAAGATTGTCCAAGATGGCCGTCACCATGACGTAAGCAATAGCTTTGCCCAGCTTGATTCCTTCTTTATTTAGAATGAAAATCGCCACAGCTGTCCCTCCAACAACGGATGGTGTGACCGCAGAGGCAAACTCCCAAAGAATGATAACGTAAATGGCCCTGACCCAGGTGAGATCATGTTGGGTGATTTCCCGAATCCGATACACATAGCCCAAGTCGCGAAAAAGAATGACTATGATTGCTAGAATTAGCCAAGGGATGGACGCGTCAAAAACTCCCTTTAAGGATTCCTCATTGACTGATGGATCGAAATAAAACATCGCAAAGACGATCCCTAATCCAATCAGAACCGGTACCCAAACCTTGTTAGGATTTAAGGTTTCGAAGATTTTTTTGTTGTCTATCTTCATATTTAGGCTGTAGCGAGAGGCTCAGTCTTTTCTACCCAAAAATTATTGAATCCTTCTCCGATTACGATAGTCACTCGGGAAAGTTGTAGCAGTTCGAGGATTGCCAAAAAGGTATAGATAACAAATATTTTATCGGGTTTGTAAGTGATAAATTCTGAAAACGGTACTTGTTTTTTAAAACTAATTTTCTCCAACACATTCTTGAGGCCATTTTGGCCATGATTTTTTGAAAGACTTTCAAAAGCTTGTAGAGATCCAGATCCTGCATTTCAGCATCTACATCATCCACTTTTCTTAAAGCCTTCAATTCTGCAGCAATATTCCCTCTTTTTTCTTTGGAAAGGCGATCGGATTCCAAAGATGCAAGGTCCTCTACTACAGATTTGTACTTTTTATACTCCAATAAATTTCGAATCAATTCCTCTCTGGGGTCTATTTCCTCACCTGCCTCATTGTATTCTGGTCGGGGAAGGAGCATTCTGGATTTGATCTTCATCAGAGTAGCGGCGAAGAGAATAAATTCACTTGCCACTTCTATTTCCATTTTCTCCAAATGATGGATATAATCCAGAAAGTCATTGGTAATCTTGGAGATAGGAATGTCGTAAATATCCAGTTCATCCCGCTCTATGAAAAAGAGCATCAGGTCGAAAGGTCCTTCGAAGAGCGGTAATTTGATTTCGAAACTCAAGGGATATTTAAATTAATGGGTTAATTTTGCCACCTTGTAGCCAAAGATATTCAATTAACGTAAATTAATTGGATTTCTGGTCAGAGAATGAAGGTGCATGGATTAGTTGTTGTACTAAGTAAAAAACATTCCAACACAATTAAAGTTTATCATTCCAGACCATAAAACGCTTTGAATAAATGCTGATCAAACCAGGAGAATTACTTGCTCAAATAGACAGTCCTGAGGATTTGAAAAAATTCCCGAAGGAAAAGTTAGTCCAGATATGCGATGAATTGAGAAACTTCATCGTGGACAATGTCTCTGTCTATGGAGGACATTTTGGTGCGAGTTTGGGTGTGGTGGAGTTGACTGTGGCTTTGCACTACGTGTTGAATACTCCTGAGGACCAGTTGGTTTGGGATGTAGGTCACCAGGCTTATGGCCACAAAATCTTGACAGGAAGAAGGGATCAATTTCATACCAACCGTTTTTTTGGTGGAATTTCTGGCTTTCCCAAGCGTAAAGAAAGTAAGTATGATGCATTTGGAGTTGGTCACTCCAGCACTTCTATTTCTGCAGCATTGGGGATGGCAGTGGCATCCAAATACAAGGGTTCTGGAATCCAAAATGTTGCTGTGATTGGAGATGGATCCATGACCGGTGGGATGGCTTTCGAAGCGATGAACCATGCCGGAGTCTCTGATTCCAATATCCTGATCATTCTCAATGATAACTGCATGGCTATCGACCCGAATGTCGGTGCCTTGAAAGATTATCTTACTGATATCACCACTTCTCATACCTATAACAAGGTAAAAGATGAAGTTTGGAAGCTTCTTGGAAAGTTCAGCAAGTTTGGAAGCTCTGCTCAGGAAGTTATTTCTAAAGTAGAAGGCGCCATCAAATCTGCGGTTCTACATCAAAGCAATTTATTTGAGTCCTTGAACCTTCGATACTTCGGTCCGGTGGATGGTCATGATGTTCATCACTTGGTGGAGGTCCTCAATGATTTAAAAGATATTCCCGGTCCAAAAATCCTTCACTGTGTTACAGTAAAAGGAAAAGGATATGAACCAGCTGAAAAAGGAAATCAAACAACTTGGCATGCTCCAGGTACATTTGATAAGGTTTCTGGGGAAATATTCAAAAAGACTCCTTCAAAGCCTCAAGCTCCAAAATACCAGGATGTTTTCGGACATACTTTGGTGGAATTAGCCGAGCAGGATGAAAGAATCATGGGGATTACCCCTGCAATGCCGTCCGGCTCTTCTTTGAATATCATGATGGAGGCGATGCCAGACCGTGCTTTTGACGTGGGGATTGCTGAGCAGCATGCTGTTACCTTCTCTGCGGGTCTTGCCACCCAAGGGTTGAAGCCATTTTGTAATATCTATTCCACATTTATGCAACGGGCCTACGATCAGGTAGTCCACGATGTGTGTTTGCAGAATCTACCTGTTGTCCTTTGTTTGGATAGAGCTGGTTTTGCAGGAGCGGATGGTCCGACTCACCATGGCGCTTATGACATTGCGTATTTCAGATGTGTGCCAAATTTGGTAGTAGCGGCTCCAATGAATGAGCAGGAATTGAGAAATATGATGTATTCTTCTCTTTCTCATGAAGGGCCTTATTCGATTAGATATCCAAGAGGAAAAGGTGTGATGCCTGAGTGGAGAACTCCATTTGAGCAGATTTCATTAGGTCAAGGAAGAATTGTCAAAGAAGGCGAAGAAGTAGCTATCTTAACGATTGGTCATATAGGGAACTATGCTGTTGAAGCTTGCGAGAATCTAGAAGCTGAAGGACTGAATCCAGCTCATTATGACATGAGATTTGTAAAACCATTGGATGAAGAATTACTCCATGAGGTTTTTGGCAAATTCAAGAAAGTCATCACTGTCGAGGATGGTTGCCTGATGGGTGGCTTCGGCTCTGCTGTTTTGGAATGGATGATGGATCATGGATATCAGGCTCAAGTGAAGCGTTTGGGGATTCCTGATGAAATCATCGAGCATGGAGAGCAAATCGAATTACAGAAAGTTTGTGGATTTGATCCTGAAGGAATTGCCAATGCCGTAAGAAGCCTCTCAGAGGTTGAGAAAGTGAGCTAACATATGTCTTCCATTAATTTTTTTGAAAAGGGCGAAGGTCAGCCCATTGTTTTGATTCATGGTTTCTGTGAAATCGGAGCCATGTGGAGTGATTTTGTGGAGGAGTTATCATTGGATTTTCGTGTAATTTGCCCTGATCTACCTGGCTTTGGAGGTAGCCCAATTTTCCAGAATCACTTCTCTTTAGAAGATGTAGCAGTTCTCTTAGATGAATGGTTGGAGGAGAATGACATCGTTAATCCGATTGTAATAGGCCATTCTTTAGGTGGATATGTGACTTTGGCTCTTTTAGAGTTGATGCAAAGTCAATTGAAAGCCGTTGGATTGTTTCATAGTACAGCATTTGCAGATGACGAGGAAAAAAAGCAAATGAGAAACAGGGCTATTTCATTTTTGAAAAAGAATGGATCTGAAAAATTCGCCACTGCTTTCGTTCCCCAACTTTTTCCAGAAAATAGAAGAAAGGAATTAGCAACAGCTATCGAAACCGCAGTGGAACAAGCCAAGGAAGCTACTTTGGAAGGACTGATTGCTTTTACAGAAGCCATGAGAGATCGAAAAGATCGATTGGAGGTTTTGGAGGCTTTTTCTGGGCCAAAATTGATGATTGCTGGAACCAAGGATAGTTCTGTGAAAATCGAAGCCAGTAGGGCCCAAAAGCATGCTTTTACAGATTACTTTGAATTAGGAGATACAGGCCACATGGGGATGTTTGAGCGGAAAGCCGAAACCATCTGGATGGTTCGTGATTTCTGTCTGAAATATTCTTAGGATTAAATTCTCAAATTAGAACCCCTTTCACAATCCTGTCCTTTCCATTCAAATCCTGGATACATTGGACTTGCGAATACCCCAGTTTTTGTACTAGTTCCACGACTCCTTTTCCATATTCCTCGTGGATTTCAAAATAGATTTTACCTCCTTTTTTTAGTGCTAAAAGTCCTTTTTGGGCTATTTCTCTGTAAAATAACATAGGGTCTGAATCTGGAACGAATAGCGCTAAGTCAGGCTCGTAATCCAGCACATTTTTATGCATCAATGCTTTGCCTTGCTCAGGGATGTAAGGTGGATTGCTAACCAAAATATCCAAATCATTTTTTGGAATTGGGTTTTTTAAAATATCACAAACCAACCAATTCACCTGAGCATTTTGAGCTTCACCGTTCTTTTTGGCAATCTCCAAAGCTTTCCCAGAAACATCTATTCCAGATACTTTGGCGGAGTTCATCTCTAGATATAATGAAATGGGAATACAGCCTGTACCTGTCCCGATATCTAGGACTTTTAGGTTGGGTTGTGGATTTTCTTTGATAATCAAATGAACCAATTCTTCCGTCTCATTTCTTGGAATCAAAGTGTCCTGATTGACGAAAAATTCTCGGCCATAAAAAGGAGCTTTTCCCAAGATATATTGGATGGGTTCTCCTGTTTTCAGTTTCTCAAAATCAATAAACAATTGCTTTGGCAAATTCTTTTCATCCACAAGATTGATTCTTTCCATTGGTTTGAGGCCCAAATGGTGCTCAAATAGCCACGAAACCAAATTTTGAGCTTCTTGAAAATCATAGATTTCCAGTTCTGAAGCCCAGTTTTTTACCAAGGAATTGTAATTGATCATGTGTAGCGAATGGCTGAATTGGATCGTAAAAGTAAAACCAAAGAAACCACTATGAAAAAAACACTTTTACTTTTATTTTTTTTGACACTTCCGATCCTGCTTTTTTCTCAAGAAAAGGGGAAGCTCTATTTCGAGCTCGATGGAGTATATTGGGAAAAGCCCCTAGATAATACTGGAAATTTGACAGCTGAAAAAAATCGATTTGGTAGCCTCAGGCCGTACTTGGGATTTGGTTTGGGAAAAGGCTGGAGCTTAGGTCTGATGGGGAATTATCAATCTTATGATTTGCAGCAGGATGAACTGATAGGATTAAGAGCTATTTACTCCCAGACTCCAGACGAATTCGGAAACTATCCAATTATCGACTACACTCAATTTCAATCTCCCTTGGGAATGACCAATGAATTTTTTGGTTATGGGGTCTTTGTAAGGAAAAGTTTGGCTTTAGGAAAGCGGACTTCCCTAAACTTCAATTTTTATGGAATGCGTGAAAAGTCAGAAAATGGGGATTTTGAAGTATATCCCAATTATTCAAGTTGGGGTTATTACCCATGTCCTACCTGCTTGTCCTATATTCCATATCCAATGAAAAATAGTTTTGAGGAGAGTAATTGGAGGTTTGGGTTGGATATTGCCTTTGCTTATGAATTGAAGCCTTGGCTTGATTTGGGAGTTAGGGCGAATTTCCTTGAATTTAAGAAGCAAACTATTATAAATAATGAGGAGATCTACTATGTCGATGATTATATTCCCAATTATCAATACATAGGTCTTTCTAATTATTATGGGGACCGATACTACTTTGGCTCAGCTGTAGCGCGGGAGGGTATCAGAATTTCTTTGCTATTTCAACCCTTTTAGCCTTCGAAATCAAAAGACTCAGAAAGAAAAACTACCTTTGTGCAGAATTTCTTTCTGATGAAGCTACATAACAATACAATTCGAGGAGTCCATTCCGCTTTGGAAGCAATTTTCAAAGAAGGACAATATGCTGACAAAGTGATCGAGCGCACCCTGAAGTCCAACCCGAAGTGGGGAGCAAGGGACCGATCTTTTATCGCTGAAACCACCTATGAAATGGTTCGTTGGTGGAGATTGATCAATTATTTGAGTCCTTCAGAAAGTTATTGGGATTTGTTTGGTACCTATTGGTTGATGCAGGGGCATTCCTTGCCACCATGGGAGGAGTTTTCTGGAATCAATCCGGAAAGGATCAAAGCGAAATACGAAAAATTGGAAGATCCATCTTTGTTGGAGTCTATTCCGACTTGGCTTCATGAGATGGGACAAAAGGAGCTTGGTGACAAGTGGGAGCAAGAAATCCATAGCTTAAATGAGGAAGCGGAAGTAGTCCTTCGCGTGAATACTTTGAAAACAACCAGAGAAAGGTTGAAGAATCAATTGGCTGAAGATGGGATCAAAACCTACATCGTCAAAGGCTATCCGGATGCTTTGATCTTGGAAGAAAGGCAAAACGTCTTTAGAAATCCAGCATTCAAAGAAGGGCTTTTTGAAGTTCAGGATGCTTCTTCCCAATTGGTTGCAGCTGCATTGGCAGTGGAGCCAGGAATGAGAGTAATTGATGCCTGTGCCGGAGCGGGTGGAAAATCCCTACATCTGGCGGCATTGATGGACAACAAAGGAAAGATTCTTTCCATGGATGTGGAGGAGTGGAAACTTCAGCAGACCAAATTGAGAGCTAGAAGAGATGGAGTTTCTATCATCGAGAGAAAGGTCATTGAAGGTTCAAAAACCATCAAAAGATTGAAAGAATCCGCCGATAGATTGCTTTTGGATGTGCCTTGTTCCGGACTGGGAGTTTTGAGAAGAAATCCTGATACCAAATGGAAATTGAGTCCTGAATCCATCGCAGACGTACAAAAGACGCAACAGGAGATCATTCAGTCCTACTCTTCCATGGTAAAAAAAGGAGGGCAAATGGTTTATGCAACTTGTAGTATTCTTCCTTCAGAAAATCAAAATCAAGTTGAGAAATTCCTGGCTTCAGAAGCTGGTCAGGATTTCGAATTGATTGAAGATCAGAAAGTATTGGCTCAAGAGAGTGGGTTTGATGGATTTTACATTGCCAGGCTCCAAAGAAAGCCTTGATTAAAAGATAAGTACGAAGCCGGGGAATAATCTCCGGCTTTATTTTTTTAAGTGAATAGGACCCATTGACCTAGGATCAAAATACGACAAATGCCTCATTTTTTAGGAATGGTATTCCTCTCAATTTTGGGAACCTAACCATTCAAAAATTATGAAAAGTCTATTATTTGTTTTCCTGTTCTTATTCATAGAGATCATGCCGGGAACGGTTCTCACAGAAAAAGATATAAAGGTCACCAGCTACAACAAGAAAAATCAGCATTCCAAAGCCCCTAAAAAGGTATTTATTAAGAGTTTTAAGGCACTTTTTGAAGTCTATGAAGAAGCTTCTGCTTCTGTTTCTGGCTCCAAAAAAGAAAGAGCAGATAGAACCACTTTCACTTCTGGGACATCAACGAGCCTGGGTGTTCAGATTTCCGGAGTTGATGTGGATGATTTTCAAAAAATGATCAATGATGCCTATGCAGATTTTGTAAGTCAACTGACTAGTCAGGGTTTTGAGATTATTACAGCAGGAGATGTTCAAAAGTTTGAGTATTTCTCTGATTGGACATTGGTAAATGGAGGAGCCTCATCCGATGCACAGGCTCAGGGATTTGTAATGGTCACTCCGGAGGGCTTTGATTACTTGGTGAAAAAGGTCTCCAATAGTGGAAAAGAGAAGTTCGGATTTAACTTGACAGACCCTACTCCCAAAATGTCAAAGGCCTTGGAGAATGTCTACGTTGCCGATGTCAATTTTGTGTTTCCTTTTGTCAATTTGGATGCGGACGCTTCTCAATGGACCAAGACGACCTCCGTGAAAGCTAAGATTGATTATAGAATTGATCCAATTGTAGATCCTAGTGAGAACAACAGATCCATTGGTGGAGGGGGAGCTAATTTGCTTTCTCAAGTAAGATTTGTTTCCGGATTGGATATCGGAAGCAATCCATTGTTCCATGCCAAAGTTGAGCCCAAAAAGGCTGTTTCTTTTGAAGGAGTATTTGCGGACAAAAAAATCAAAGAAGTGACTCAGGCCCAATCTGAAATGTTCTCAAAAACAGGATATACTCAGTTGGTCATGACTTCTGGAGATCAGAAAAAAGTGGCTTCTCACTTTGCAGAGTGTGATCATGATGCTTATGTCAAGGCGGCTTCTGGATCAATGAAAGATTTGATTGATGCAGGTATGGCAAATTTGGCAGAAATGATAAAATAAAGATTAGGTTTAGCGGGATTCTCAAATAGGCTGTCCATTGATCGGATGGCCTATTTTTTTACTGAAAATTCCCGGATATGAATCATTATGGCTCAATGCTAAAGGGATAAGTCAGAAGGGATTTGTTTTTTCTTTCCCCCGAAGCGCATTTCTTCTATCTTTGTGGCTTGTTTTGAGCGGGATGGCATTTTTGCTGCCTGCATTCTTCACCTAATCTCCACAAGAAAGGATATTGTGAAAACGTATCAGGAATTTAAACAGGTGGATTATCCTCATATAGGGGAATCCATCCTTCAGTATTGGAAAGAAAATCAGATTTTCGAAAAGTCAATTGCAAACCGCGATGGTGCGGAGACCTTTACCTTTTTTGAGGGCCCCCCTTCGGCAAATGGTACTCCGGGAATCCACCACGTGATGGCTCGGACGCTGAAGGATATTTTCTGCCGTTACAAGACACTGAAAGGTTTTCAGGTCAAGCGAAAAGGAGGTTGGGATACGCATGGA
>Ga0207716_100415_pt1 | contig 17673 bp, 19 predicted proteins | sample TtaePargueraPR_FD_187739 | JGI IMG/M metagenome (GOLD analysis project Ga0207716, IMG submission 187739) | Aerobic enrichment media microbial communities from Bioluminiscent Bay, La Parguera, Puerto Rico - Tt and P2 (5) (SPAdes) | ecosystem: Environmental > Aquatic > Marine > Unclassified ... | reverse complement strand
TTTTCGCCCCCTGACGCTCTTCCTTCCAAAATCGACGCATGGGTATCTGTCGGCACACGGTCGGCCGGACCCGCCTACACGTGACTGATTGAAAGGATCTCGTCATGGCTATTGGTACCGTTAAATTCTTCAATACCACCAAAGGCTTCGGCTTCATCGCTCCGGAAGATGGCTCCACGGACGTCTTCGTCCACGCCACCGCCGTCGAGCGTGCCGGCCTGCCGCCGCTGTCCGAAGGTCAGAAGATCTCCTTCGACGTCGTCCAGGACAAGCGCTCCGGCAAGAGCGCCGCTGACAATCTGGAAGCCGTCTAGGCATCCAGCGCATCCGGCGGCTGGATGCCAGCACGCCGGATCGGCAATCGGAAAGGCCGGGCATCAGCCCGGCCTTTTTGCTTTTTGACAAACCGTTTCAAGGAGGCTGCATACATGGTCGACAGAACCGAAGCAGACGACCTCTTCAAGCTGAAATCGACGACGCCGAAATCGAAGGCCGAGGCCACCGATGCGGCGGTCCGTGAACACCTCAGGCAAGAAGCCGATGCGCGCACGGCCCTGACGAACAAGCTGCGCGCTGCCCGCCTGGCCCGCGAGGCCGAGGCGCCCGAACCGGCCGCCCCGAAGCGTGCCGTGCCGCAGCGTCCGCGTTTCCGCACCTGACCGCTGGCCTGACGGCCGCGCTGCCAGACTGTCCCGGGGAGCCGCCGGTTTCAGGCGAGCGCCGCCGCATCGCGTTCGGCCGTCCGTTTCACGGCCGGCCGGTCGGCGCAACGGGCCACCCAGTCGCGGATTTCCGGATTGTCCGGCAAGAGGCCGGAGAACCACTGGAAGGGGCTGGAGCACAGGAGGTCGGCGGCGGAATATTGTTCGCCGAGCAAGTAGGGGCCTTTCTCCAGCGCCCCGGTGAGGCGGGCGAGCATGGTGTCCATGTCGCGCAGGCTGGCCGTGATCATGGGGTGCGACAGGCCGGCCGCGTGCAGGATGAAGACCGGCTCCATCACCCCCTGATAGTAGAACAGCCAGGAGAGGTAGGCCCCGCGCCCGGGCTCGCCCTCGATCGGGCCGAGACCGGCTTCCGGATACTTGTCCGTGAGATAGAGCGTGATGGCGCCGCGCTCGCGCACGGTTTCCGCGCCGTCGACCAGGAAAGGCACTTTCTTTTCCGGGTGCGGATTGGCCGGATCGGGGCCGCCGGACCCGTTCTGGCGCGGAATGCTGACCTCGTGGATCTCCACATCGGCGCCGAGTTCGTCGATCAGGGTCACGATGCCGGACGAGCGGCTCATCGGGGCATGATAGAGGGTGGGCATGTCGAAATTCCTTTGGCTTGTAAGGCCCGTGTCCTAAACCTCCCCTGCTGACAGATTGCGGCAGGAGAAAAGATGGCCCGCACCGACCGGCTGATGCGCCTGATGGATGTGATGCGGCGCCTGCCGTCTCCGGTCACCGCGGCCCGGCTGGCTGAGGAGACCGGGGTCTCCCTGCGCCAGCTCTATCGCGACATCGCCACGCTGCGCGCCGGCGGTGCGCTGATCGACGGCGCCGCCGGTGTCGGCTACACGCTGACCGAGGATCCCGCCCTGCCGCCGCAGAGCTTCTCGCGCCTCGAGATCGAGGCGCTGAGCCTGGCCGTGGGCTCGCTGGACCGGCTCGGCGACGATGCCCTGACGGCAGCCGGAAAGGCCGCGCTCGCCCGCATCATCGCCACCCTGCCGGACGGCCAGTCGCGCCAGGCGCTGCACACGGCGATGCGCGCCTGGTTTCCCGCCGGCAGCGGGCCGGAGGTCTCGATCGACATGGATCTCCTGCGCCGGGCGTGCTGGGACGAGACGTCACTGGTGATGCGCTATCGCGACCTCAAGGAAAACCGCACCGAACGCACGATCTGGCCGCTGGGCCTGTCCTATGGCGAGGGCACGCTGATGCTGCTCGCCCATTGCCGCCTGCGCATGGATTACCGCGTCTTCCACGTCCCGCGCATCGAGGCGCTGGAGCCCGGCGGCGAGAGCTTCCGGCCGCGGCGCGTCGGGCTGCTGCGGGACTATGTCGACCACCGCAAACGGCAATTGGCGCTGTCCGCCGGCAGCTAGAGCAGGGCCTCGATCGCGGAACGCAGATGCTCCGGCTTGGTCTGGGGCGAGAAGCGGCGCACGACATGGCCCTCGCGGTCGACCAGGAATTTGGTGAAGTTCCACTTGATCGCCTTGGACCCCATCAGGCCGCGGGCCTCGCGCTTGAGGAATTCATAGAGCGGGGCGGCGTCCTCGCCATTGACGTCGATCTTGGCGAACATCGGGAAGTTCACGTCATAGGTGAGCTTGCAGAAATTCGCGATCTCCTCGGCATCGCCGGGCTCCTGCTTGCCGAACTGGTTGCACGGAAAGCCCAGCACGACGAGCCCCTTGTCCTGCAGGTCCTTGTACAGCGTCTCCAGCCCCTCGTATTGCGGGGTGAAGCCGCACTTGGACGCCGTGTTGACGATCAGCAGCACCTTGCCGCGATAGTCGGCGAGGGCGACCTCCTTGCCGTCGATACCGGTCGCCGTGAAATCGTAGATGGAAGCCAAGTCTCGTCCTTTCCGTCTGTCGCTTGCGCTCATATTCGACCCTTGCGGGCGCGCCGTCGACCCGCGGCCGCGCATCCGGTCCGATCAGCGCATCCGCCGCGGCGGTGCGGCCGGCACGGGGTCGCCCAGCCCGCCTTTCGCGGCCGCCCGCATCAGGCGCCGGAAAGTGGGGCATTCCATATGGCTGGGTGCCTTGCACTCCGCGGCATGGCGCAGCCCGTCGCGCATGGCGCCGAGCTGCTGGATCGTCCGGTCGATCTCGCCGGCCTTCTCTGCGAGCCGGTCGCGATCGATCCGCGGCTCGCCCTCCGGCGTGAACATGCCGGCGATCTCGTCGAGCGAGAATCCGGCGGCGCGGCCGAGGGCGATGAGGGAGAGCCGGTCGAGAATGCCCGGATCGAACAGGCGTTTCAGACCGCGCCGGCCGATCGAGGCGATCAACCCCTTTTCCTCGTAATAGCGCAGGGTCGAGGCCGGCACGCCGGTCGCCTTCGCCACCTCGGCCGTGTCCATGTCCTTCATCGCTTGACCTCAACTTGACTTGAGGTGGCAGGCTGCCTCTTCCGCAGGTGAGCGGCAAGCGAAAAGGAACGAGACATGGACGATTCACAGAGGCCGGACGACACGGCGAAAGCGGTCTGGAACGGCGTGGCCGGGCAGAACTGGGTGGAGGCGCAGAGCCTGCTGGACGGGCTTTTCCGGGGCTTCGAGGACCGGCTGGTGACGGATTGCCTGGAGCAGGGCGCGCGCGATGTGCTGGATGTCGGCTGCGGCACCGGCGCGACGACGCTGGCGATCGCGCGGGCCCTCGGCCCGGATGGCGGCCGGTGCACCGGTATCGATATCTCCGAACCGATGATCGCGCTGGCGCGCGAGCGGGCCGGGCCTGACCGGGAGGCGGTGTTTTTCATCTGCGACGACGCCGAGAACCACCCGTTGCCCGAAGCCCGCTACGACCGGATCGTCTCGCGCTTCGGCGTGATGTTTTTTCGCGATCCGGTCCGGGCCTTCGCCAATCTGCGCCAGGCCGCGGTTCCGGGCGGACGGCTGGGCGTGATCGCCTGGCGTGGACCGGAGGACAATCCCGTGATGATGCTGGCGGCGCGGGCGGCGGCGCCGTTTCTCGAGGCGGCCGGGGAGGAGGCCCCGGCGCCGACCGGCCAGTTCGCCTTCGCCGACGCGGCGCACGTTCGCGCCATTCTCGAGGCTGCGGGCTGGTCGGACATCGCCATCGATCCGCTCGATATCGACTGCGCCCTGCCGGAGACGGCGCTGGACACCTGGCTGACCCGGCTGGGGCCGCTGGGCCGCATCCTGCCTGACCTGGACACGGAGCGCCGCGACGCAATCCTCGCCGCGCTGCGGGAGGCCTATGCGCCCCATATCCGCGACGGGGCGGTGCGCTTCAGGGCGGCCTGCTGGTCGATCGGGGGCGAAAATGCCTGAGGCCTGGCCGGTTTGGGTGGCCGGCGTCCTCGTCACCGGCATTGGCGCGACAGCCGCATCCGGGCCGCGCGCGTCTTCAAAGCCTCCTGACCCATTGCGTCTTCGCACTGGGTCTCTATCTGTCCGGGCTGGGAATCAGCCTGCTGTGCTGACGGGGCGGCGCGGCTCTTGCCAATCGCGGCCCCGTATGGAACGGACCGCGCAACAAGGGGAAGAACCATGATCGACGTCCTGCAGGCCCGTATCGACACGCTGGAAGCCAATGCCGCGCACCAGGAGCACATGCTCGACGAGCTCAACGAGGTCGTGCTTGCCCAGCGCACCGAGATCGAGCGCCTCACGCGGCGGTTGGAGACGCTGATGTCGCGCCTGTCCACGCTGGAAGAGCAGGCGCCGCTGCCGGAAAACGTCCCGCCGCCGCACTACTGAGCGGGTGAACCGGTCATGTGGTCGATGGTCGCCGCGATGACGGCGCTGTCGCCGAGGATCCGGTTGTGCCCGCAGCCCGATGTGCGCACCAGCCGGGTGCCCGGCCAGAGCGCCGCGATGGCGTCGCCATCCTCGGGATGCACCATCGGGTCGTCGTCGTCATACGCCACCAGAAGCGCGGCTTCCGGATCGGGCTGCCAGGCCTGGCCCGCCTTCAGCGCGGCCCAGTCGCTGTCGAACTGGGCGGCGATCATCGGTTTGATCCGGTCGGTCACCGGCGCGGGAATGCCGGCCTCGCGCAGTTGTTCGATGGGGACGTAGGGCAGGAGGGGCGCCGCGATGCAGACCCACCGGCTGGCCCGCAGGCCGTGCGTGCGCCGGCCCGCCATTGCGGCGAGGGCGCCGGCGGAGTGGCCGATCCAGGCATGCGGTGTGACGCCGGCCGCCTCCTGCAGCGCCGCGCAGTCGGCCATCAGCGTGTCGAATCCGACCGGTCCGGGTGACGACGCCCCGTGTCCGCGGGCGTCGAAGAAGCGGGCCCGGTAGCCGGCTTCCGCCAGGGCAACGGCCAGCTTGCCCATCTGGACACCGCATCCGCCCCAGCCGTGAACGAGGAAGACATCGGGCCCGTGTCCCACGGACCAGCCGGCCAGGCTGTCCGCCGGACCGAAGCGGAAGCTGTCGCATCGGGCCAGCAGGGCCTCGTCCTGCGGGCGCAGCGGCCGGGTTTCGGCTGGCGGCTGGCGTATCATCTCGTAGGTGTCGCGGGCGGTATCGGCGAGATCGCCGGTGCGGGTATCGGAATAGGTCGTCATGGCGGGCACTCCGTCGGGTTGAAAGCTTGCGTCTTGTGCCCTGTGATGAGTTTATGTAGACCAGTCAATATAATTTCTAGACCGCCGCGCCCGGCGGATGCGGGGATTCCCATGCCGGCCCGGCCGAAACACCGAGACACCATAGTCGACGCCTCGATCGCCCTGTTTCGCAAGAACGGCTATGCGGCCACCGGGCTGAACGACATTGTCGAGGCGAGCCGGGCCCCCAAGGGCTCGCTCTATCACTATTTTCCCCGGGGCAAGGCCTCGATCGCCGAGGCCGCGGTGCTGGAAGCGGGCGAGCGGGTCGTGCAGACCCTCACGGAAATCGCCGCGGATGCGCCCGATACCGGCACGCTGCTGCAACGCCATGCCGGGCTTCTGGCCGGCTGGCTGGAACAGTCCGGCTTCCGGGACGGGTGTCCGGTCACCACCGTGCTTCTCGAACTGGCGCCGCAGGAGCGGGCGGTCGCTGCGGCGGGCCGCCGGGCCTATGCGATGCGGATCGATTGCCTGCGCGAGCGGCTGATGGCCGACGGACACGATGCGGCGGAGGCGGAGCGGCTGGCCGTGCTGTGCACCTCCGCGGTCCAGGGCTCGCTGATCCAGGCCCGCGTGGAACGCAGCCGTCACCCCGTCCTGACGACGGCGACGGAGCTGGCGCGCCTGCTGGCCGCGACATCCGGCCGGTCGTGACACGGCGCCGCAGGTCCTGCACCCGCACTTGAGAAACAATCGCATTAGTGCTCCGATGCGCCGAAACGGCAATCCGGAGACGCGCCATGAAATCCCTGTTCCCTGCGGCCATCGCCGCGGCCGGCCTGCTGGCCGGTCCGACCCTCGCGCAAGAGGATGCCGAACCGTTCGGCGTTCTCGTCATGGCCCATGGCGGCGGCGAGACCTGGAATGGCGAGGTTCGCGAGATGCTCCAGCCCGTCGATGACGATTATCCGCTGGAGATCGCCTTCGGCATGGCCGATGCGGTGAGCCTGCAGGAGGCCGTCGACCGGCTCGAGGATCGCGGCGTCGAACGGATCGGCGTGGTGCGTCTCTTCGTGTCCGGGGAAAGCTGGTACGATCGCACCCGCGAAATCCTCGGCGTGGACACCGGCGCGCCGCAGCGCCCGGAACCGGAGCACCACGAGATGGGTGCCATGGAAGACGAGGGCGGCGGCCACGGCATGAGCATGGAATACTGGCGCATCGACACCGATGCCGCCTTCGCCATGTCGGATGAGGGCCTCGCCCAAGCGCCGGAAATGGGCGAAGTCCTGGTCGAGCGTGCCCGCGCGCTCAGCGAGGATCCGTCGTCGGAAAGCGTGCTTATCCTGGCGCATGGTCCGGGCGACGATGCGGAAAACCAGCGCTGGATCGAGTGGATCGATGCGCGCGCCGAGACGGTGCGCGAGGCCATCGCCTTCCGCGAAGTGCGCGTGGAGACCCTGCGCGAGGACTGGCCGGAGGCCCGCGAAGTGGCCCAGGCCCGGATTCGCGGTTTCGTCGCCGAGGCGAGCGAAGGCGAGGGCACGGCGATCGTGATCCCCTATCGCGTGCAGGGTTTCGGTCCCTATGCCGAGGCGCTGGAGGGTCTGGACTACGTCTCCTCCGGCCGGGGCCTGCTGCCCAGCGTCGAGGTGGAGCACTGGGTGCGCCGCCAGATCGCGGACATGCAGGCGGGCGAGTTCGAGGCCCCGCTGGCCGACGATGTTCATGCCGAAGCCCCGGTGGAAGACCGGATGCACATGTCGCATCACTAGACCGGTCCGGGCGGGGCTGCGCACTAGCCCCGAGCACTGGCCCCGCCCGCCCTTGACCGCTCCCGGCGCGCGCCGCAAGTCTGGCCGTTGACCCGTAGCGCTGGAGCCCGCCATGTCCGAACAGCTCAGCCTCCTGGCGCCGGTCCGCAAGACGGACCGGCTGTTCTTTGCGCTCTTTCCCGACGCGGCGACGGCGGCCCGGCTCTCCGAACTCGCCGGCGAGCTGCGCGAGCGGCACGGTCTGCGCGGTGCGCCGCTGGCGCCGGAGCGCTTCCACATCACGCTGACCCATCTGGGCGATTATGAAGGCTTGCCGCGCGATCTCGTCGCCAAGGCGCGCGAGGCGGGCCGGCGCGTCGCCGCATCGCCCTTCGTGCCGCGTTTCGACCGGGCGGGCAGTTTCGCCGGCCGCGCGCGCAACAATCCCTTCGTGCTCCTCTCCAGCGAGACCGAGACGCCGGTGACGGCTTTCCAGCGGTCGCTCGGCGAGGCGATGAAGGCGACGGGTCTGGGTCACAAGGCGGGGCCCTATTCGCCGCACGTGACGCTGCTCTACGACGATGCGGTGATCGGCGAACACGCCATCGATCCGGTGAGCTGGACGGCGGGCGAGTTCGTGCTCGTGCACAGCCTGCTGGGCCAGACGAAACACCTCATCCTCGACCGCTGGTCCCTGCAGGGACGCTAGCCGCCGGTCCCCGCCAGCGCGCTGCGCACTTTCGGCATGATGCGGCGGCTGACCGGCACGGCGCTGCCATCGCCCAGCAACAGACGGCCGACGCCCGAGGCGTCGCGTTCCAGCGCATCCACGAAGGCCGTGTTGACGATGTAGGAACGGTGCACCCTGAGGAAGGTCGCTGGCAGTTCGCTCTCCAGCCCCGCCAGCGAGCCGTTGTAGAGCGCGCTGCGGCCATCGCCGTGCAGCACCTCGACATAGTCGCCCGCGCCTTTCAGGCGAACGATCGTGTCTGTGGGCACATAGTCCACGCGTCCCGCGCTGACGAGCTGGATCTGGGCGGGGGCCGTGCGCTGGCGGGCCTCGGCGAGGGCGGTTTCCAGGCGCCGGGCCCGCATCTCCTCGGCGCGCAGGCGCCGCCGCTCGCCGACCAGGGTCTGGGCCTGGCGGTAGAAGAGGAAGAGCAGGATGCCGGCCGCCGCATAGTAGAAATAGGCATCGATGAAGCGTGCGGGGAAGAAGAACATGAGCGCGGTATAGCCGCACAGCACGGCCAGATAGGCCCGGGCCCCGGCCTGTCTGCGGATCGCCGCCGCCAGGCTCCAGCCGATGCCCGCCAGCGAGGCGGTCAGCAGGGCATAGCCGGTCATGCCGTCGAAACCGGCGGCCCAGATCACCACGCCGCCCATCACCGCCGCCAGCCCGGCCAGGCGCAAAAGGCGCGCCCGCAGGCCCAGCCCGCTCAGCCGCAGCAGGAGATAGGCGTTCAGGCACAGGCCGAAACCGATGGCGCAGGCCAGGATGGTGATCAGGCGCAGCTCGTGCACCGGATAGGCGTAGGGGTAGAGCGAGCGCGACACTTCGGCGATCAGCTGCACGGCCGCGAAGAGGGAGGCAGCGGAGAGAAGGGCCGAGCCTTCCCGGTCCTCGCCGCGCAGGGCCGTCACGCCGAAGAAGAGGAAGCCGATGACGAAGGCCCCGAAGGTGATCAGGGAGGGCCAGTAGGCCGTGACCAGGCGCCGCGTGGGATCGCGATACGGGCCGAAGGCGACATAATGCATGGGCGCGGCCAGCCGGACCGGGCCGTGCATGGCCGACAGGCGGAGGGTGACGATGTTCTCGCCCGCATGGACCAGCGCGCGCGGCACGTAGATCACGGCGTCCATCCGGCCGGGGACTTCTTCCGCGGCGCTGGCACCGGGCTCGCCATTGGCGCCGATGTAAGTGCCGTTGATCCAGGCCTCGCTGGAGGCTTTGGCGACGACCTGCAGGCCGAACGGGCCGGGGCCCTCCAGCTGGGCCGCGTCGAGCACGAGCCGGGCCTGCATCCACAGATGCTGCCCCTGCGGATCGACGGACCACAGATCTGTGGTGCGGCAGTCCGGTCCGGAAAAATCGGGCATGACCTGCGGATCGGAGACGGGGCAGAGGCGGACCGTGTCGGTCTCCACCAGCACGGGCGGCTGGCTGCTGGCGGTGCCGGCGAGGGCAGCGGCACAGAGAAGAGCGAGGAGGATGGCAAGGACGGGCTTCATTCGCCCAACTTAGCCTGCCGGTCACAGAACGCCGACGCCGTTTGCAGAGCCGACACGACCGCTGGCAGAACGGGCCGTGCCGGGGCCCGGCCGGACCGCGAGACTGGGGCTTCGCTCAGGGGGCGATTGCAGCCAGACAGAAAGGTCCGCCATGTCCATCTTCCGCACGCTTATGATCGCCACCTGCCTGGGGGGCGCCGCACTGGCGGCCCCGTCCGCGAGGGCCGAGAACCCGATCACCTTCACCGCGAATAGCGGCGAGAGCGTCGAGGCGCTGCAGGGTGAATTCCAGGTGCCCGAGGACCGCTCGGACCCGGCAAGCCGGATGATCACGATCTCCTATATCCGCTTTCCCGCCACCGGCGAGACGGCCGGTCCGCCCATCGTCTATCTGGCCGGCGGTCCCGGCGGATCGGGCAGCGGCACGGCCCGGCGCCAGCGCTTCGAGCTCTTCATGGCGATGCGCGCCCATGGCGATGTCATCGCCTTCGACCAGCGCGGCACGGGCGGCTCGACGGAGCTGCCGCGCTGCACCTCCTCGGTGCATGTGCCGGAGACCGAGGCCATGAGCGATGCGGACTATGGCGCGGCCTGGCGCGCGGCGGTCGAGGAGTGCGGCGAATACTGGCGCGGCGAGGGGATCGCCATCGAGGGCTATACGACGGCCCAGAGCGTGCAGGACATTTCCGACCTGCGCGAGCATCTGGGCGCCGAACAGGTGTCGCTGTGGGGCATCTCCTATGGCAGCCACCTGGCGCTGGCCGCATTGAAGGACATCCCGGACGAGATCGACCGGGTGATCATCGCCAGCGCGGAAGGCCTCGACCAGACCGTGAAGATGCCGGCCCGTACCGACGCCTATTTCGACCGCCTGCAGGCGGCCGTGAACACCCAGCCCGCCGCGGCGGCGCGCTATCCCGATATCGCCGGCACGATGCGCCGGGTGCATGCGCGTCTGGAGGCCGAACCGATGATGCTGGAAATTCCGCAGGAGGACGGCACGGCCGCACACTTCCTGCTGCAGCGCCGGCACATGCAGGAGATGAGCTCCGGCCTGATCTCCGATCCGCAATATGCAACCATCCTGCTGGCGCTCTATGCCAGCCTGGATGCCGGCGATCCGAGCCTGGCCGTGGGCCTGCTGCAGCGCTTTCACACGCCCGGCGAACCGGTCACGCTGAACGCCATGTCCACGGCAATGGATCTGGCCTCGGGCATCGGCGAGGCGCGGCTGGCCGAATTCGGGCATGAGGCGGAAACGGGTCTCATCGGGGAATACCTCAACCACCCGATGCCGCAGATCCGCGGCGCCTGGGACGGGTTCGATCTGGGCGAGGATTTCCGCACCGCCCCGGCGGGCGACACGCCGGTCCTTCTGCTTACGGGCACGCTGGACGGCCGTACCTATCCGCAGGGCCAGGCCGCCGCCGTGGCGGGGCTGAGCGACGTTACCCAGGTCATCGTGCGCCATGCCGGCCACAATCTCTTCATGACCTCGCCGGACGTGCATGACGTGATGCACCGCTTCATGCGCGGCGAGCCGGTGGAGCGCAGCGAGATCGTCGTCGATCTGCCCGATTTCACCGAACTGCCCTTCTAGGGCGGGACAGGCTAGGGCGGGAAAGCCGCCGCGAGAATACCGCCCCGGCCCGGCTTGATTTCCGGGCCGGGCGCGGTCATACCCGGATCATCATTTCTCGAGCCCGGAGCGCGCGATGAACAAGCACCTGCAAATCGAAACCCCCTGTTTTGCTTTTGCCGGTGATTGCCATGTCCGCCTCCCTTACGCTCTCCAATCTCTCCCTCGCCACGCCTGACGCCCGTCCGCTCGTATCCGGTCTGACACTCGGCTTCGGGGCCGAACGCACCGGCCTTGTGGGCCGCAATGGCTGCGGGAAATCCACACTCCTTCACGTGATGGCCGGCGAGATCGCGCCGGCCGCCGGCGAGGTGTCCGTCACCGGGCGCGTCGCGCTGATGGAGCAGCATGCCTGCGAGAACGCCGTCAGCCTGGCCGACGCGCTGGGGGTGGGCGAGGCGCAGGCCCGGCTGGTCCGTATCCTGGACGGCACGGCCAGCGCGGCCGATCTGGACGCCGCGGACTGGACGCTGGAGGCCCGCGTCGAGGCGGTGCTGGCGCGCGTCGGCCTGCCGGCCTGGCCGCTCGATCGTCCGGCCAAGGCGGCCAGCGGCGGCCAGAGAACGCGCTTGGCGATCGCCCGCATGCTGCTGGCCGAACCGGACATCCTGCTTCTGGACGAGCCCACCAATAATCTCGATGCGGACGGCCGCGCCGCCATATTCGAGCTGATCGACACCTGGCCGGGCGGGGTCGTCGTGGCCAGTCACGATCGCGACCTGCTGGACCGCATGGACCGGATCGTCGAGCTGACGCCGGTGGGCGCAACGGTCGTCGGCGGTGGCTGGTCGGCCTTCGCCGCCGAGCGCGAGGCGCGCCGCGAACGGATCGAGAGCGAGGCCGAACGCGCCGAGGCCGGGCTGCGCCAGGCCCGTCTGTCTGCCCGCCAGCGCACCGAGCGCAAGGCACGATCCGATCGCACGGGCCGCAAGGAGCGCGCCGCGGGCAGTCAGCCGAAAGTCCTGCTCGATGCGAGAAAGGACCGCGCCGAGGGCAGCGACGGCCAGGTCAGCCGCACCTCCGCCCGCCAGGTCGAGGAGGCCGGTGCGCGCCTGGAGGCGGCGCGCGAACAGGTGGAGATCGTCACGCCGCTGCATGTCGACCTGCCGTCCTGCGGGCTGAAGCGGGGCCAGCAGGTTCTGGAGGTGCGGGATCTCGTCTTTTCCCGCAACGGAACGCGCATTCTCGGTCCGCTGGCGTTCAGCCTGACGGGGCCGGAACGCGTCGCGGTGACCGGGCCGAACGGATCGGGCAAGAGCACGCTCTTCGATCTGGTCACCGGGCGGCTGGAGCCCGAAGCCGGTTCGGTTCTTGTGGACCCTACGCGCATCGCGCTTCTGGATCAGACGGTGAGCCTGCTCGATCCGGAACTGTCGGTCGCTGAAAACGGCCGGCGCCTCAATCCGCAGCTCGACGAGAACACGCTGCGCGCGGCCTTGGCCCGCTATGCCTTCCGCGCCGGGGCGGCGGAGAAACCGGCCGGCGTGCTCTCCGGCGGCGAACGCATGCGGGCGGGGTTGGCATGCCTGGCCTGTGCCCGGACGCCGCCGCACCTCCTCATCCTCGACGAGCCGACCAATCATATCGATCTGGAAGCGGTGGAACTGCTGGAACAGGCCCTGACGGGCTATGACGGCGCCATCCTGGTCGCCAGCCACGATGCGCGCTTCCTCGAGGCGATCGGCGTGGAGCGGAGCATCGCACTGTCGCCTCCTGTCTCGTAATCGTATAAAGAAATGTGCATGTCGTTATGAGGCTTGACGGCGCGGCGTCCCCGGGCCAGTCTGACGCTGCGAACGGTGCCCGCAAGGGCGTAACAGGGAATACCGGTGCGGCATGCCGTGCATGCCAAGTCCGGAGCTGTCCCCGCAACTGTTGGCGGCTGGTGCCCCTCTTCATGCCACTGGGAGCGATCCCGGGAAGGCGAGGGGGCCGAAAAGGCCGCAAGCCAGGAGACCTACCGTCGCTCGGACAACTCGAACACACCGGACGGGGAGATCCGGCGGAGGATACGACATGACAGATATTCCCGAAACCAGTCTCGAACGCCGGGACCGTGGTCCCGATGACGCCTCGGGCATGGGCCGCGCACCGGGCTGACGGTGACGCGCTCCCAGACCGGGCAGCGCTCCCTTCCCACATCCTGCACCTGTGCCAACGGGCACAGCCATGCCGAGCCGGCCAGCGATCCCGACGGGATGATGGCGGCCTGGTATTGCGGCTGTGACCGGCCCGATCCGGATGCCGGCACCATGGTGCTGGCCTGGCTGATCGCGAAACGTGACGACAGCGTACCGCTGGCGGCCCTGCGGCTCGCCCGCTTCCTGCGCTGCACGTTCGGGCCGCCGGAAACGCGGGAGCAGGCACGCCTGCTGGCTCAGCTCGACCATGCGGCCGGGCACAGGCCGGCGCCGGGAAGGCGCGCGTCCACGACAACGCATCCAACAGATCTTACAAACACACGAAAGGGACGATCATGACGATCCGGTCCAGCAATCTCGGCTTTCCGCGCATCGGACGCCGGCGGGAACTCAAGAAGGCCGTGGAGGCCTATTGGCGCGGCGAGGCGTCGGCGGACGCGCTGCGCGACACCGGCCGCGAACTGCGCAAGCGGCACTGGGCGCTCCAGGCCGAGGCGGGTGTCGATATCATCCCGTCGAACGACTTTTCCTTCTACGACCAGATGCTCGACATGAGCGTGGCGCTGGGCGCGGTGCCCGAGCGCTTCGGCTGGCAGCCGGGCACGGTCGGCCTGGACACCTATTTCGACATGGCGCGCGGCCATGGCGACGTGCCGGCGCTGGAGATGACCAAATGGTTCGACACGAACTACCACTATCTCGTGCCGGAACTGCGCGCGGGGCAGACTTTCTCGCTCGCCTCCACCCATATCGTCGATGCCTATGAGGAGGCGCTGGCGGGGGGCTATCGCACCCGCCCCGTGATCATCGGGCCGGTGACCTGGCTGATGCTGGGCAAGGTCAAGAGCGGCGATATCGAGCCGCTGGACCTGCTCGGCCGCGTCCTGCCGGTCTATCGCGACATTCTCGGCCGCCTCGCCAGGGCGGGCGCCGACTGGGTGCAGATCGACGAGCCGGTGCTGGCCACCGATCTGGACACAACGCAGACGGCCGCGCTGCGCGAAGCCTATGAGGGGCTGACGGAGGCGGGTCCCAGACTCATGCTGACCACCTATTTCGGGGCGCTGGGCGACAATCTCGACACGGTTTCCAGACTGCCGGTCGAGGGGCTGCATGTCGATCTGGTGCGGGCGCCGGACCAGATCGATGCCGTGCTGGAGGCCTGGCCGGCCGATCGCACGCTCTCGCTGGGCGTGGTCGATGGCCGCAACATCTGGCGGACCGATCTTTCCGCGGCTTTCGAGCAGGTCGAAAAGGCCGTGAGGGCCCGCGGCGAGGGCGATATCGAGATCGCGCCGTCCTGCTCGCTGCTGCACACGCCGGTCGATCTGGAGCAGGAGGACAGGCTCGACGACGAGTTGAAATCCTGGCTGGCCTTTGCCCGGCAGAAGCTCGACGAAATCGTGGCGCTGGCCCGGGCCGCGCGTGACGGAAAGGCGGGGCAGTCTGCCGCGTTCCAGGCGAGCGATGCCGCCCGGGCCTCCCGCCAGACGTCCAGCCGCATCCACAACCGGGCCGTCGCCGACCGTCTGGCCGGTGCCAGCGCGAGCGATGCGAAGCGGGCCTCGCCCTATGCGACCCGCCGCGACGCCCAGCGGGCGCATCTCGACCTGCCGGCCTATCCGACCACCACGATCGGCTCCTTCCCGCAGACCCGGGCCGTGCGCCAGGCGCGGGCGGCCAATCGCAAGGGCGAGATGAGCGATGGCGAGTACGACACCTTCCTCAAGGCCGCCACCGAGGACGCCATCCGCCGCCAGGAAGCGCTGGGGCTGGACATGCTGGTCCATGGCGAGTTCGAGCGGAACGACATGGTGGAGTATTTCGGCGAGCAGCTCGACGGTTTCGCCTTCACCCGCTTCGGCTGGGTGCAGTCCTACGGCTCGCGCTGCGTGAAACCGCCGATCATCTTCGGCGATGTGTCGCGTCCCGAACCGATGACGGTGGAGTGGACCGCCTATGCCCAGAGCCTCACCGACAAGCCGGTGAAGGGCATGCTGACCGGGCCGGTGACCATCCTGCAATGGTCCTTCGTGCGCGACGACCAGCCGCGCTCGGAAACCTGCCGCCAGATCGCCTATGCGATCCGCGACGAGGTGGTGGATCTGGAGAAGGCCGGCGTCGGCGCGATCCAGATCGACGAACCGGCCCTGCGCGAGGGGCTGCCGCTGCGCCGCAAGGACTGGCAAGACTATCTGGACTGGGCGGTCACGAGCTTCCGCATCGCCGCCTCCGGCGTGGCGGATGCCACCCAGATCCACACCCATATGTGCTATTCCGAGTTCAACGACATCATGCCCTCCATCGCCGATCTGGATGCCGACGTGATCTCGATCGAGGCCTCGCGCTCGGACATGGAATTGCTCGATGCCTTCGCGGAGTTCCGTTACCCCAACGAGATCGGGCCGGGCATCTGGGACATCCACTCGCCGCGCGTGCCCGGCGAGGACGAGCTCGAACGCCTCCTGAAGAAAGCCGCCGGCGTCATCCCGGCCGACCGCATCTGGGTCAATCCCGATTGCGGCCTGAAGACCCGCGGCTGGCCGGAAGTCGAGGACTCGCTGCGCGGCATGGTCACCGTGGCCGAAAGGCTGCGCACGGCCGCCGAATAGCAGCGCCGCGCCCCGGGCCAGGTGCCGGCCCGGGGCGCGTTTTTCCTGCATGCCCGCTGTCATGCCGCCGCCGTCTTCGCTAGTTTGCCTGCGCACAGGAGGAGATAGCGATGCGTGCATGTCTGGCCGGATTGATCCTGGCCGTTTCGGCCGTTCTGGCCGGCGGTTCCGCCCTGGCCCAGCCGGCGGTCTACCGGGTCGTCAATGTCGATAGCGGCGATGTGCTCAATGTGCGCCGCACGCCCAGTCCCACGAGTGCCATCGTCGGCTCGCTGCCGCCGGGAGCCGAACGCGTGGAGGTGCTGGAGACGCGGCATGGCTGGGGACGCATCCTGATGCGCGGCGCGGCGGGCTGGGTCAGCCTGGCCTATCTCGCCGAGGACGAGCGGGCCATGATCGAAGGCTATACGGCGCCCGGCGGGTTTTCCTGCGCCGGGACCGAACCTTTCTGGGGGCTGGCGATCGGCATGAACGGCACGGGTGCATTCAACGATGCCGTGACGCTGGGCGAGGAGCGGAGCTTCGCAATAGGCGATGCGCGCACGGCGCAGGGACGTTTCTACCCCTATGTCTATCATTTCGACGGCGAGGCGAGCGGCTTCGCCGTGATCGAGCCGCGCGCCTGTTCCGACGGGATGAGCGAGCGCGAATATGGCTGGCATGTCGTGGCCGATATCGGCGACGGTGAGGGGCGGCGCCTGCTGGACGGCTGCTGCTGGACGCCGCCTGCGGAATAATTTCCGGCCCCTGCATCCAAACCCGGTCGCGGCGGCAACCTCTTCATGACCGGCGCCGCGGGGGCGCCTCGGACAAGGGACAAGACGCCATGGTCGAAATTTTCTCCAACTACTGGTGGCTGCTGTTTCCGCTGGGCTTCTTCATCGCGGCGGGCTGGGGCAGTTTCATGCGCTACAAGCGCACCCAGGCGAAGATCGATCTGATCAAGACCTACACCGCTGCCGGCAAGGAAGCGCCGCCGGAACTGCTCGCCTCGATCGATCGGGACAACGAGCATCGTCACGAATACCATTTCTCCGGCGATGGCGAAGCCGAGGGCGGCCGGCGCGGGGGCGGCGGACACGCCTTCCTGGTCGTCCTGTTTACGGGCCTGGCCGGCGTCTTTGCCTATACCGGCTATGCCGGCCTGCTCGGCGAGGCCGAACAGGAGATGTACTTCATCGCGATGATCATGGGCGTGCTGGCCGTGGCCTTCCTGTTCAGCGCGCTGTTCGGCGGCCGGCGCAGCTGATCATGACGGGGGCGCCTGACGACGCCGCGCTGGTCGCGGCGGCCCGGTCGGGTTCGGATGCCGCCTTCGCCCGGATCGTGGACCGCTACCAGTCGCCGGTCCGCGGCTTCCTGCGGCGCGTGTGCGGCAATGATGCCGATGCCGACGAGATTGCCCAGGACGCCTTTCTGGACGCCTGGACACGGCTGCGCACGCTGCGCGACGGGGCGAAGCTGAAATCCTGGCTGTTCGCGATCGCCTGGCGCCGCTCGAAAAGCCGGGCGCGCGCCATGGCCCGTACCCGCACGCGGGAGACGGCCTGGCAGGCGATGCAGGAGACCGAGGACCGGCCCGGCGGAGAGATGGCGCTGGCCATGCGGCAGGCGCTGGCGCAATTGCCGGACGAACAGCGCGCCGCCGTCGCGCTGTGCCTGGCCGGCGGCTGGTCGCATGGCGATGCGGCGGGGGTTTTGGACCTGCCGCTGGGTACGGTAAAATCGCATGTCAGCCGTGGGCGCGCCCGGCTGACGGCCATTCTGGGAGTGGATGAGGATGACTGATCGCGATCCGCTGCAGGCTTTCTTCGAGGCCGGCGATGTGCCGTCCCCCGATCCGGGCTTCCGCCTGTCGGTGATGGAGCGGGTGGCCGCCCGGCGTTTGCGCGTGGAACTGGCCGCGCGCCTGGCCGCCTGTGCGCTTCTGGCCTGGCTGGCCCTGATGCTGGCGCCGGTGGCCGCAGAGCTGCTGGCCCCCTTCGTGCGCCTGTTCGACGACCGGCTCGCCCTGGGCGCGCTGCTTCTGGCCGTGGCGGCGGCGCTTGCCGGGCAGGT
>Ga0207716_100414_pt1 | contig 17698 bp, 16 predicted proteins | sample TtaePargueraPR_FD_187739 | JGI IMG/M metagenome (GOLD analysis project Ga0207716, IMG submission 187739) | Aerobic enrichment media microbial communities from Bioluminiscent Bay, La Parguera, Puerto Rico - Tt and P2 (5) (SPAdes) | ecosystem: Environmental > Aquatic > Marine > Unclassified ... | reverse complement strand
AGCCGGCGCGAACGGCTTCGCGCGCGGCACGGGCCCGCGACGCCGCGGAGGCATTCGGGAACTGGCTTTCGAACCGGTCCAGCGTGCCGCAGGCATCGCCCTGGCGGCCCATGCCGTTGAGCGAGGCGGCCAGGCGCACCAGCGCATCCGGCGCCTTCTCGCCCTGCGGGCTGGCCCGCAGCGAGGCGATATAGGCATCCGCCGCATCGGCGAAATCGGAGCGCACGAAGAAGGTCTCGCCCAGCCAGTACCAGGCCTCGCCGGTGCGGGCATGGTCCGGATGGGTATTCACGAATTGCTCGAAATCGGCCTGGGCGCCGCCGAAATCGCCGTCGAGCAGCTTGTCCCGGCCATTGCCGTAGAGGGTTTCCGGATCGACGCCGCGTTCCGCCGGAGCCCCGGGGCTGCCGGCATTGCCGGACGGGGCGCCGAGCACGCCGGTCGCTTCGGCCCGGGCCTCGCCATAGGGGTCCTCCGGATTGACGACCGCGACGCGGCCATCCTCGCCATCCTCGAGCCCCTCATTCATCCAGGCGACGGTCTCGTCGTCGAGATCGGCGCGGCTATCGCCCGCCTCGCCGGCCGGCATCATGCCGTCCTCGCCCATTGCGGCCGGATCGCCGCCGCGGTCCAGCCGGGCCTGCAGATCCTCGACCTGCTGACGCAATTGCCGGTTCTCGAAGGCGAGACGCTCGGCCTCGCCGGTCACTTCGCGCAGCTGGTATTCCATCTCGTCGACGCGGCGCATCAGCGTCTCGGCGACGGGATCGCCGGCCAGGGCGCTGTCCTCGATCTGGCCGAGCCGGGCCTCGACCGCATCGAGGCGCTGGGCCAGTTCGCGGCGGGACTGGGCGTCGACGGGCGCCACGACGATCAGCGCGGCGGTAAGGGCGGTCAGGCAGACGGTCTTGATCATGAGACGAACCTTGTTTGACGAGCGCGGCGAAAATGCGGCGTTCCGGGCCGGCTTTCAGCCCCCGACATGCAGACGCCCGCGGCAACAAGCACCGCGGGCGTCCCGTTTCAAGAAGGCGTCCGGCTCACCTAGTTGGTGTAGCTGGAGCCCACGATCGAGGTCGTCGCATTCCGGTTGATCGCCCAACAACGCTCGCTCGACTGCATGCAGGTCGGGCGTTCCTTGCCGTAGGACGTCGTGGAAATGCGCGAGGGATCGACACCCTGGCTGATCAGGTAGGACTCGGCCGCATTGGCACGGCGCGCGCCCAGGGCGAGATTGTATTCGCGCGTGCCGCGCTCGTCGCAATTGCCGGCGACGAGGATGCGGGCATCCGGGTAGCTGGCGAGCCAGGCCGCCTGGCGGCGCAGGGTCTCGCGGGCTTCGGCGTTCAGATCGTGACGGTCTAGGTCGAAGAAGACGCGGTCGCCGGCCGTCTGCACGAAGTGCTCGGTCGTGCCCGGCGTCGGACCGGCCGTCTCGCTGCCGGTTTGGTCCTGCGTGGTCTCACGCGGCGGTTCGATCGGCGTGGTATCGTCTTCCTGCGGCGGCGTCGATGCGCAGGCGGTCGCGAAAGCCCCAAGCGCCGCAATAGCAAACAGTCTGATTTTCATGATGTTACACCCTCATCCAGCCGGCCCGACATAGGCTCTGGCGTACTCTCGTGCACGCCGCGCGTGACACTCGTTGCACCTACGGCTCCCCCAACTGGCGCCGCTCTCGGCGGAACGTTAAGCGGAAACCGTTTACTCGATCAAGGGCGACCACGCCGGATCCGACGCCATTCCGCCCGTCGCCAGCCGCCGCAGATTGAACCCTGCCAGATCGATACTCCAGATTTCGTAACGCGTACCGTCCGAACGCGGTTCCCCGCGCGTGAACAGCAGGACCCGGCCATTGGGCGACCAGGCCGGGGTGTCGACGAAATAACCCTCGAACAGGATACGCTCGATGCCCGAGCCGTCGGCGCGCACGACGCCGAGCGAGAAGGTGCCGCCGCTCTGCTTGGTGAAGGCGACCAGGTCGCCGCGCGGCGACCAGACCGGCGTGGTGTAGCGGCCGTCGCCGAACGTGATGCGCTGCACGTCCGACCCGTCGGCATTCATCGTGTAGAGCTGGGATCCGCCGCCGCGCGAGGAGGAGAAGACGATGCGCTCGCCATCCGGCGCGAAGGAGGGCTCGACATCGTCGGCCGGGTGTTCGGTCAGACGGGTGAGATTGCGCGTGCGCAGGTCGAAGAGATGCACGTCATGGCCCGAACGCCCCTGGATCGACACGGCGAGCCGCTCGCCGTCGGGCGAAAAACGCGCCGACAGGCTCTGCCCGTCCGGATCGAGGCCCGCATCGCGCATGGCCGAGGAGAAGAGCGCTTCCTGGCGGCCGGTTTCCAGGTCGTAGAGATAGGTCGTCGCCTGCCCGTCCAGGAAGGAGACATAGGTGATCTCCTGGGAATTGGGCGAATAATTCGGCAAGAGCGCCATGTAGGACCGGTCGGTCAGGAAGGACGGGTTGGCGCCGTCCTGGTCCATCCAGGCAAGCTGGCGCAGCGGTTCGCCATTGGGGCCGCGTCCTTCGGACACGTAGACGATGCGCGTGTTGAAATAGCCTTCCTCGCCGGTCAGCCGCTGATAGACCTCGTCGGCCACCTTGTGCGCCACCCGGCGCCAGTTCTCCGGCGCGGTGCGGTATTGCAGGCCCAGCAGCTGTTCTTCCAGGCGCGTATCCCAGAGCCGGAAGGCGACGACGAGACGTCCGTCCTCCTGGATGGTCACGCTGCCCACCAGCAGCGCCGAGGCATCGATCACGCGCCAGTCGGAAAAGCGCGGGCGCAGGTCGATATTCTCGATGTCCTCGATATAGGCGTCCTGGTCGACCGGCGCGAACAGGCCGGAGGAGGCCAGATCATTGGTCACCACGCGGGTGATGTCGGCGCCGCGGGAGGCCGCCTCCTCGTCGCCGGAGCCGACGAAGTCGGGCAGCGCGATGGGCAGCGGGTCCAGATTGCCGCGGGTCACGTCGACGCGCAGCGGTTCCTGGGCGGCGGCCAGGCCGGCGAAGGCCAGGCTGGCGAGAAAGGCGGTGAAGACGGCGAGAAGTCGGCTCATGCGGCTGGTCTCCAGTCTGATCGGTCAGCGACCGTATAAGGACGGCGCGAAATTGACCTCAATTTGACGCCATTGGGAATAATGCTCCGGAGGCAACGGATAGGGCGCACATTGGTTCGCCGCGCGCAAGGCACGTTCGCCGGCGACCCGGAGATAGGGGTTGGGCGAATTCAGCACGCGCGCCTGGTCGACCAGGCGCGGCGGGCCGGTCAGTTCGCCATTGCGGTCCAGGTTAAAAACGATGCGCACGGCCAGCTCGTCGGGATCGGGCGCGTCCAGCGAATTGCGCCAGCACCGGGCCAGATGGCTCTGCAGCATGTCCTGCAGCGTCGCCGTCATCTGCTCGCCGTCGCCGGCGGAGCGGCGGCGTTCGCCGGTGTCCGGCGTGCCGCGGTCGCGGGTTTCCGCCACCTGGCGCTCGATATTGCCCAGCATGTCCTCCAGCGAGGGCTCGGCCGGTTCTTCCGGCTCCGGCTGCGCGGGTTCGGGCTCAGGCTCGGGTTCCGGCTCGGGCTCTTCTTCCTCGACAGGTTCGTCCTCGACCGGTTCCGGTTCGGGCTCCGGGGCCGGCTCGGGTTCCGGATCGACGGGCTCGGGCTCCGGCTCGGGTTCCGGTTCAGGTTCCGGCGCGGGGGCCGGCGCCTCGATCTCGTCCTCGACGGTTTCTTCCTCCGCCGGCTCCTCCTCGACGGGTTCCGGCTCCGGCGCGGCGGCGCGCACATTGGTCACGTCGGAGACGGTGACCAGCTCGATCGGCACGATGGGCGTGTCCTCGAACACGGTCGCGGCGCGCGGCAGATACACCAGTCCCGCCGCCAGGATCCCGGCGTGGACGAGAAGGGAAAGAACAAGACCTCGCACGCGCGGCCCCGCTACTGCTCGATCGGGTCGGTCACGAGGCCCAGATTGGTGAAGCCGGCGGCGTTGATATTGGCCATCACCCGCGCGACCTCGCCATAGGCGGCGCCATTGTCGGCCCGGATGAAGATTCGGGCGTCATAGCCCGTGCCGGCAATCGCCCGCAGGCGCGGCGCCAGTTCGTCGAGCGCGACCTCGGTCTCCTGCAGGAAGATGCCACCATCGGACCGGATCGTGATGGTCAGAGGCTCTTCGTCCGCCGGCAGGCTGCGCGCCTCGGTCTCGGGCAGGTCGACCGGTACGCCCACGGTCAGCAGGGGCGCGGTGATCATGAAGACGATCAGCAGGACCAGCATCACGTCGACGAAGGGCGTGACGTTGATTTCCGCCTTGGGCTTCCAGCGGGCCCGGCCGCGGCCGGAGCCGCCGCTGTCGAGAGAAACCGCCATGACTAGAGCCCGTCCCGTTCGGCCAGGGCCGACAGCTCGTCGACGAAGCCGTCCAGCTTGGCGCCGTACTTGGCCATGTTGGCGGAAAGCGCGTTGAAGAAGACCACCGCCGGCACGGCGGCCAGCAGGCCCAGCGCGGTGGCGAACAGCGCCTCGGCAATGCCCGGCGCGACGACGGCCAGATTGGTATCCTGGGAAGCGGCGATGGAGCGGAAGGCGTTCATGATGCCCCAGACCGTCCCGAACAGGCCGATGAAGGGGGCCGCAGAGGCGATCGTCGCCAGAATGCCCAGACCGCCTTCGGTATTGGTCATCTGGCGTCCGGCCTCGGCGCCCGCGGCCTTGGCCACGCGGCCGCCGGCATTCTCGCCCTTCCATTCGCGCAGCCCGGCGGCAAAGACGCGGGAGAAGGGTTCCTTGGGGTTCTTGGCAAACTGGTCGACCAGCGCGTCGAGCGAGCGGCCGGCCCAGAATTCGCGCTCGAAATTGCGGGCTTTCGCATGCAGGCCGCGCAGATGGATGGCCTTGTCGATGGCGATGGCCCAGGACCAGACGGACATGAAGGCGAGAATGCCCATCACGCTCTTCACGACCCAGTCGGCACGCATGAAGAGCGCGTAGAAGCTGAAGCCCTCAACCGCCTGCGCGACCTCGACGACACTAGATTCCATGGTCCTACCCTTATGGATCGGGCCCGCTTCGCTGGGAGGAGCCCCTGACTACACTGGCCTCACACCATGCACATTGAATGCCCGACGGCTACCCGGCCCCGCTCCAGGCTCCGCTATGCACAGCGAATAAGGCGAATTTGGGAAGGGATACCACATCGGCGCGGCAATCAAGCCTCGTCGTTATGGGCCACCGTGTGAGGTTCCACGGACTGGATCGCGTCCCAGTGCTCGACGATCTTGCCGCCTTCGAGGCGGAACAGGTCGCAGGCCCGGAAATGATCGCCATCGGCATCGAAACAGGAGAAGACCGCAACGAAATCGCCTTCGGCCACCATGTCGTCAATGCCGTGATAGCGCAGGCCGTTGCGCGGACGGCGGCGCTCGATGAGGTCGTCGAGCCGTTCGCGGTCGCCGCTCGGCGTCATGCGGTTGAGATCGAAGGCCGCGCGGTCGACATGGGCGTCGACCACGTCGCGCCCCTTGCCTGTCACCACCGCATCGATGAAGGCGCGGACCTGTTCGCGGCTGACCTCGGTATTCTCCGCCGCCCCGGTGGGGACCGCATAGGCCGCCATCGAGGAGACCAGCTTGTCCTCGGAGACCGGCGTTACCGATATCTGCCGGCGCACCGACATCAGGCCTTTGGGGTCGGTGCGGATAAGGCTCATGGTGAGCCAGGCGGCGCTGTCGCCCTCCGGCTCGTGCACCGCCTTCACGAAAGTGTTGGCGCCGTCCTGAAGGACCCGCGTGACCGAGAATCCGAAATTGGGGGGTCTTGCGGGTTCATGGCCCGGCTCACCCTGATGATCGTCCAACAAAATCCCCCATTTATTCTTTACCGGTCAGAGTGGGTTTTGCGACGCCGCAAGCGAAGCATGAAGATATTCAACAGCAGCCGTCAATCGCCAGGCGCTTCGACAACATGGCCGGACCAGCGTTCCGACAGGTGTTTCGGCGGACGGCGCGCCCGCCCGGACGGATCGATGCAGACGGCCTGGACATCCGCCGTCGCCACCACCTCCCCGCCGCGCAGGATGCGTTGGGCAATCATCAGACGCGCCCCTTTCTGCGGCCGGTAGACCGTCTCGACGACGAGCACATCATCCACCCGGGCCGCCCGTTCGAACTCGATATTCATGCGCCGCACGGCGAAGGCGAGCGGATCGTCCGCGGCGGCCAGCTCGGAGTGATGGATTCCAAGCGCGCGCAGGCTCTCCGTCCGTCCCCGCTCGAAGAAGTGCAGGTAGCGGGCATGATAGACGATGCCGGAGAAGTCCGTATCCTCATAATATACCCTGACCGGGAGCCGGTGGACATGGTCGGGACCGAAGCGGCCGGTCGCGGGCGACAAATCTTCCATGTGTTAATCCAATTTCAGCGACATGCTGCCAGTGTGCGCATCGGGATGATGCAGGGGAAGGCAGCGGGGGGCCAAGGTCGATGAGAAAACTGTGGGAACTGGTCTGGCCGCCGGTCCGCGACGGCAACACGCTCATGGCAGCCCGTGAGCGCATGCTTAACGTGATGGCGATCACGGTCGCCCTGCTCGGCGGTTTCGCCGGCTCGCTGAATCTCGCCGCCAACATCCATGACTATCCGGCCCAGGCCCTGGCCGGCGTGATCATTCCGGTCAGCGCGCTGGCCATACCGCTGATCGCCCGCAATCCGCGCCTGGTGAAACCGGCCGGCGCGGCGCTGTGCATCGCGCTCTATTTGCTGGTCACCGGAATGATCGGAACGATCGGCGGCATGTATCACCCCGCGGCGATCTACTATGTCGGCCTGCCCGTGCCGGCCGCCTTCCTGATCGGATACCGCTCCGGCCTCGCCGTCGCCGTCCTGTGCTGCGCCACCATGCTCGGCCTCTATGCATTCGGCGGCGGGATCGACAATCCGTTCGCCGCCCACATCACCCCCTATTTCGTCGGCTGGAACACGGTGGTGCTGGTCATTCTCACCCTGGGCGTGGGCGTGGCGGCCTCGGTCTTCCAGCACCAGCTGGAAGGGGCCGGACGCGCGCTCGACAGGGCCCGCCAGCGCGCCCATGCGGCCAGCCGGGCCAAGTCCGACTTTCTCGCCAGCATGAGCCACGAGATCCGCACGCCGATGAACGCCATTCTCGGCATGGCCCAGGCGCTGGAGAATGCCGATATCCCCGAGGCCCAGAAAAAGCAGGCGGAGACGCTCGGCCGCTCGGGCCAGCTCCTGCTCCGCCTGGTCAACGACGTGCTGGACCTCTCCAAGATCGAGGCCGGCAAGATGGAGATCGAGGCGACGCGCTTCAGCCTCGCCGACGCGGCCGGCACGGTGGAGGCGCTCTACGGCCCCGCCGCGCACGACAAGGGCATCTCCCTGGACATCAGGCTGAGCGAAGCCGCGCACGCGCCGCTGATCGGCGATCCGGTGCGCATCAGCCAGATCCTCAACAATCTCGTCTCCAATGCGATCAAGTTCACCGCGCAGGGCGGGATCTGCGTGGAAATCGACTGCCGCGAGGCCGGGGACGGCCGCGCGCGCGAGGTCTCGATCACGGTCAGCGATACCGGCGTGGGCATCGCTCCGGACCAGGCCGAACGCCTGTTCAGGCCCTTCACCCAGGCCGATGTGGCCACCGCACGCACCTTCGGCGGAACGGGGCTGGGCCTGGCGATCGTGCGCCGACTGTGCAACCTGATGGACGGGGATATCGGTTTGGAAAGCATGCCGGGGGAAGGCGCGACCTTCACCGCGCACCTGCGCGTCGAAGCTGCAGAGGCCGCCGCGCCGATACTGCCCTGCGGCTGCGCCTCACCGGTCTGCGACACCGAAATGCGCGCGCGCAGCCTGCGCATCCTGGCCGCCGACGACAACCGGACCAACCGCCTCGTCCTGCAGGCGCTTCTGGGCGCCGTCACGGACGAGCTGACGATTGTCGGGAACGGGCAGGAAGCGCTCGACGTGCTAGCCGTGGAAACTTTCGACCTGGTGCTGCTGGACTCGCAGATGCCCGTGCTGGGCGGTGTGGAAACGGCGCGCCGGATCCGCGAACGCGAACGCGCCGAAGGCCTGCCGGCCATGCCGGTCTATGCCGTGTCGGCGAATGTGATGCCCCGTCATGTGGCGGAATACACCGAAGCCGGCATGACCGGCTTCATCGCCAAACCCGTCTCCCGGGAAGCCCTCTTCGAGGTGCTGGCCCGCCACGCCGTCATTCCGGCTGCCACGGCGGCGGACGTCGCGCCGGACCGGACCGCGCGCAGCGCCTGACTATTTCCCGAACAAGCCGTTCTGGCCGCCACCCTCGGTGCGCGGCGGGGCCAGGCCCAGATGCTCCCAGGCGCGCGGCGCGGCGAGCCGGCCGCGCGGCGTGCGCTGGATGAAGCCCTGCTGGATGAGGAAGGGTTCGACCACGTCCTCCAGCGCGTCGCGGGCTTCGGCCAGGGCGGCCGCCAGCGTTTCCACGCCGACCGGCCCGCCGCCGAAACTTTCGGTCAGCGCCTTGAGATAGCGGCGGTCCAGACTGTCCAGCCCCAGCGCATCCACCTCCAGCCGCGCCAGCGCCCGGTCGGCGACTTCCGCGGAAATCTCCGGCGCGTCCTCGGCTTCGGCGAAGTCGCGCACGCGGCGCAGGAGACGGCCGGCGACGCGCGGCGTGCCGCGGGCGCGCCGGGCAATCTCGCGCGCCCCGTCGGCGGTCGCACCGATGCCGAACTTGTCGGCCGCACGGCCGACGATGAAGCCCAGCTCCGCCTCGTCGTAGAATTCCAGCCGCACGGGCACGCCGAACCGGTCGCGCAGGGGCGTGGCCAGAAGGCCCGCCCGCGTGGTCGCGCCCACCAGGGTGAAGGGCGGCAGCTCGATCCGCACGGTGCGTGCCGCGGGGCCTTCGCCGATCACGAGATCGAGGCAGAAGTCCTCCATCGCCGGATAGAGGATCTCCTCCACGGCCGGGGCCAGACGGTGGATCTCGTCGATGAAGAGCACGTCCCGCGGTTCCAGATTGGTCAGGATCGCGGCGAGATCGCCCGCCTTGGCGATCACCGGGCCGGAGGTCGCCCGGAAGCCCACGCCCATTTCGCGCGCCACGATCTGGGCCAGCGTCGTCTTGCCCAGGCCGGGCGGACCGGAAAGCAAGACATGGTCCAGCGCCTCCTCGCGCCGGCGCGCGGCTTCCACGAAGACCTTGAGATTGGCGATCGCCGCCTTCTGCCCGACGAAGTCGGAAAAGCTGAGCGGGCGCAGGGCGCGGTCGCGGCTGTCGCCGGCCTGCGCGGCCTGGTCGATCAGGCGGTCCTCTTCCTGGTTATCGGGGTCATCGCTGTCGGGCATACCGGTCATGCCACCGGGTCTAGACCGATCCGCGGCACGGAGAAAGCGGCAAGCCCGCCGGGTTTGCCGGGGCTGCGCCTCACGGTGCCAGCTCCTTCAGCGACAGGCGGATCACGTCGTTCAGGGGCGCGGCCTCGCCGGCCTCGCGCAGCACGGTCGCCACGGCCCGCCGGGCCAGGCTTTCGTGATAGCCCAGATTGATCAGCGCCGAGACGGCATCGTCGCGCGCGCCGCCATTGACCGGTTCGGCCGCCGGCGCGGAAGCCGCGGTGCCGCTGCCCGCATCGGGGGCGTGGGGTGCCAGACCGATCGAGAAGCTGCGCCCCTGGGGCGGCGCCTTGTCCTTGAGCTCCGTGGCGATGCGGGTCGCCAGTTTCGGGCCGACGCCCTTGGCGCGGTCGAAGGTCGACTTGTCCCCCAGCGCGGCGGCATTGGCGATTTCGGAGACCGGCACGGCGTCGAGAATGGCAAAGGCCGCCTTGGCGCCGACACCCTGGATGTTCTGCAGGTGCACGAACCAGGCGCGGTCGATGTCCTCCAGGAAACCGTAGAGCTTGAAGGCATCCTCGCGCACATGGGTTTCCACATGGATGGTGACGGCCTGGCCGGGCTCCAGCCGGGCCAGGGTGCGCGACGCACAGCCCACGAGATAGCCCACGCCGTTGACGTCGATCACCGCCTCGTCCGCACCGACCGCCTCGACGACGCCCTTGAGCATGCCGATCATGCCGCGCTCCCGATACTGGCCGCGCGGCGGTGGTGGGCGTGGCAGACGGCAATGGCGAGCGCGTCGGCCGCGTCGGCCTTCGCCTTCGTGCCCGGCAGCAGCACGCCGATCATGGCGGCGACCTGGTCCTTGTCCGCCGCACCGGTACCGACCACGCTCTTCTTCACCAGCCGGGCCGCGTATTCGGAGACCGGCAGGCCGGCCCGTGCCGGGGCCAGCAGGGCCGCCGCACGGGCATGGCCCAGCTTGAGCGCCGAGGACGCGTTGGCCGCCATGAAGGCTTCCTCGACGGCCGCTTCGCCGGGGCGGTACTCGCCGACCAGATCGGTGACAGACTGGAAGATATGGTCGAGCCGGACGGCCAGGGCCGCATCGACGGGCGGCGTCACGACGCCGTGGGCGACCGCGCTGAGCCGCGTACCCTCGGCGCGGATCACGCCCCATCCCATGCGGCGAAGGCCGGGATCGATTCCAAGAATGGTGACCGGTGCAGACATGACGCCCCCTCTTCCTTCGAGACTTATCATCAATGCGCCGGACGGAACAAGTCGTGAACGCAATCGTGTTTTTATGAGAATGACACGCAGCTCCGATCGCGACTGATTATCAGGATCATCATAACCGGAATTGCGACGCAAACTCAGCGCCAAGCCATTGATTTCAATGATATTGTAAAAACCTCATTTTGTTTGACCCCTTGGCGGCTTCACGCGAGGATTGACCCGTGACGACGCGCCGGGACCGGCCGGTGCGGAAAAACGTCTGGGACGCACCGCACAGGGGCGATGCCGTACCAGCCGGGGGAGGACGACATGGCAGACAAGGGCAAGCTGAGCCGGCGGTCATTCATGGCCCGCGTGGCCGGAGCCGCGGCGGCGACGGGCGCGACCTCGCTCGTGACGGGTGGCGCGGCGGCGCAGAACTATACCGGCCGGACCGACAGCGATACCGGCAACTATGCCGATCGTGCCGGCTATGGCCGCACCGGCCGTACCGACAGCGACAGCGGCTCGAACGCCGACCGCGCCGGATACGGCCGCGGCGGCAACCGCAATTCCGGCATCACCGATTCGGACACGGGCGCCTATGCGGACCCGGTCGGAAACGGGCGAGGCGGCAACCGCAACTCCGGCATCACCGACAGCGATACGGGCCGCTATGCCGATGCGGTCGGGAACGGGCGCGGAAGCTCGAGCTTCACCGATGCCGACAGCGGGTCCTGCGCCGATCCCGGCGGTCGCGGACGCGGCCCCGTGCGCGGCGGCACGACGGACAGCGATACCGGAGCCTGCGCCGATGCGGTCGGCCGCGGACGTCCCGGCTACTGACCCAGAATGCGAGGCGGGTGATGGCGAAAAAGGGCAAACTCAGCCGGCGATCCTTCCTCACGCGCGTCGCGGGCGCGGCGATGGGGACCGGAGCCATCGGCGCAGTCACGGGCTGCGCGACCACCGGCTATACCGATAGCGACCCCTACGATCCCGCCGGCGGCGGCCGGGGCGGCTACGGCACGACCGGCATCACGGACAACGATACGGGCCGCTATGCCGACCCGGTCGGAAACGGCCGTGGCGGCGGCATCACCGATCGCGACACGGGACAGTATGCCGATCCCGTGGGACGCGGCCGCGGCGGCGGGGTGACCGACAGCGATACCGGCCCCTATGCCGACCCGCCGGGCCGGGGTCGCGGCGGCAGCGGCATCACGGACAATGATACCGGGCAATATGCCGATCCGGTCGGGCGCGGTCGCGGACGCAGCGGCTCGGGCATCACCGACAATGACAGCGGACGCTATGCCGACCCGGTCGGAAACGGCCGCGGCAGCAATCGCGGCGGCGGCTATACCGACAATGATCCCTACGATCCCGTCGGCGGCGGACGCGGCAGCCGGGGCGGTTGCACCGACAGCGATACCGGGCGCTATGCCGACCCCGTCGGCAATGGCCGCCACTGCTGAGGCCGCGCACACTTTCTCCGCCTCCCTCACGAAGGACGACACGATGTCCCAACCTGCTTGGCTGGCCGATCCCCTGGCCAGCCTGATCGCGCCCGTCGATGCGGACCGTTTTTTCCGCGACTATCATGAACGCCAGGCGCTGATCGCCCGCCGCGACGACCCGGAACGCTATACCGGCCTGTTGTCGATCGAGCGCATCGACGCGATCGTCTCGAGCCTGAACCTGCGTGCCGGCGACCTGGACATGGCCCGCTCGGATCCGCCGGTCCGCCCGGAGGACTTCACCTTCGAGACGGGGTTCATCGATCCGGGCGGCGTGGCGGAACAATACCGCCAGGGCGCCACGCTCATCCTGCCCCAGCTGCACATGCGCGATGCCGGCCTGGGTGCCTTCTGCCGCGCCATGGAGGCGCTGCTCTCCTGTCACGTGCAGACGAATATCTATCTCACCCCGCCGCACAATCAGGGCTTCAACACGCATTACGACGACCACGACGTCTTCGTGCTCCAGGTCTCCGGGGAGAAGCGCTGGCGGCTCTACGACATGCCGCTGGAGAACCCCTATCGCGGCGAAGGCTTCCGGCCCGGCGACCATCCCGTCGGCGAACCGGTGGAGGAATTCATCCTGAAGGCCGGGGAATGCGCCTACGTACCGCGCGGCCTGATGCACGACGCCTCCACGCATGGCGAAGCGCCCTCGCTGCACATCACGCTGGGCCTGATCGTGAAGACCTGGGCCGATCTGATGCTCGAGGCGGTGTCGGAAGTCGCCCTGCGCGAACCGGCCTTCCGGCACTCCCTGCCGCCCGGTTTCGCCCGGCCCGGTTTCGACCGCGAGGCGGCCGGCGCGCACTTTGCCGGACTGGTCGAGACACTGGCCCGGCAGGCGCGGATGGACGCGGCGATGGACATGTTCGCCGACAGCTTCATCCGCTCGCGCATGCCCGACACTCAGGGCACGATCGCCGGCTATGGCCGGCCCGCCGACCCGGCGGCCCGCTTCCGCCTGCGCCCCTTCGTGCCCTGGCGGATGGCGGCGGACGGCGAGGAGATCGTCATCATCACGGCGGGCGGCGACGTACGTTTCCCGGCCGCCAGCGAGGCCGGCCTGCACACCCTGCTCGACGGCGGCACGATCTCGCAGGACAGCTTTTCCGGGCTGGAGCCGGATGCGGCGCGGGACGCTCTGGGCCGGCTGCATGCCTTCGGCCTGATCGTCCCGGCGGAGGGCTGACGGGCCCGGCGGCGCCCTCTGGTCATATTTCAGTACCGGACGCCAGCTTGCCGTTGCCACAGCTTTAACCCTACATCCGCCTTCCGCGCACGGAATGGCTTAGTTCAGGCCGTGCCGTCCCCCGCTCGACAAGGCCCGCCCCAATAGCATGCGTTTGCGACTGACCCTGATACTGACCGGCATTCTGGCGGTTTTCGTCCTTCTGTGGGCCATGTGGCCCTCGCCGATCTCTCCGGCGTACTGGGACGAACCGGAGGCGCCGGCCATGACCGGGCCGCTGGAACCCGGGAACGCCCTGGCAAGCGCGGACATCCTCGATGTCGGCGATCCGGGCGCCACGGAAGGCGTGGCGGTCGCGGAGAATGGCGAGGTCTATTTCGGCACGCCCGACGGACGCATCCGGCGTTTCCGGCCCGGTACGACAGCTGGCGCGGAAGACGTGGCGCAGCTAACCGGCGGCAAGATCCTCGGCCTGGACTGGCTCCGGCCGGGCCTGCTCGGCGTGACTTCCGTTCAGGGCCTTCACGCCCTGGACGTGGAAAGCGGCGACAACACGCTAGTCAGTTCCGGTGCGCCGGCCCATCCCTTCGGTTTCGCCTACGACATCGCCGCGCTGCCCGACGGCCGCATCTTCTTCACCGACCCGACAACCCGCTGGGGTCATGATTCGAACAGTTCCGGCTTCTACTACGACCTGCTGGAGAACCGGCCCAACGGAGCGCTCTACGTGTGGGATCCGGCGACCCACCAGACCCGCCTGGTCCGCAGCCGCCTCTTCCACCCCAAAGGGCTGGAACTGGCACCGGACGGCCGGTCCATCTTCATCGTGGAAGCTTTCCGCTACCGTATCCTGCGCGTGTGGATCGACGGTCCCCAGGCCGGCGAAGTGGATGTCTTCGCCGACAACCTGCCGGGTATCGCGGACGCCATAACGATCGACGCGGGCGGGCGCCTGCTGGTCACCATGCCGGGACACCGTTCCGAGGCGCTCGCCTTCCTGCACCGCCACCCGCGTGTGACGCAGCTTGTCATGAAACTGCCCTCATGGGTCAGCACCGGCCCCCACACCGCGCGTTCCTTCATCCTGGAGCTGGACCCGGAAACCGGCGAACCGCTGGACAGCTGGCACGATCCGGACAGCCGCCTGGGCTATCTCTCGCACATCACCACCGCGCCGGACGGCGCGCTGTGGATGGGAACGAGCGATCGCGGCCACCTGGTCCGCTACCGGCTGCCGGCCCGCAGCGATACCGGCCCCGACAGCGGCGAAATCGCCGGCCGCTAGGCGCGGACGAGACCGCGCGCCGCGTCCGCGACGGCTCCGGCCGTGATCCCGAATTCCGCATAGAGCGCATCGGCCGGCGCGCTGGCACCGAAGCCGGTCATGCCCACGAAAGCGCCGTCGCGCCCGATCAGCGCGTCCCAGCCATAACGCAGCGCGGCTTCCGCAGCGACGCAGGGCACGCCGGCCGGCAGCACCGCGTCGCGATAGTCCGCATCCTGGGCCAGGAAGCGTTCCACGCAGGGCGCAGAAACGATGCGGGCCTTGATGCCGTCCGCGGACAGCGTTTCCGCCGCCTCGACGAGGAGCGAGACTTCCGAGCCGGTGGCGATCAGCACGACGTCCGGCGTTCCGTCGGTATCGGCCAGCACATAGGCGCCGCGCGCGGACAGGTTTTCCGACCCGTCATCGCTGCGCAGGTGCGGCAGTTTCTGGCGCGACAGGGCCAGCACCGTCGGACCGTCCAGCCGGGTCAGCGCCGCTTCCCACGCCTCGGCGGTCTCGAGCGCGTCGCAGGGCCGGAAGACCTGGACATTCGGGATGGCGCGCAGCGAGGCGAGCGTCTCGACCGGCTGGTGCGTCGGACCGTCCTCGCCCAGGCCGATGGAGTCGTGGGTCATGACATAGACGACCGGCTGTTCCATCAGCGCCGACAGGCGGATGGAGGGGCGGCAATAGTCGGCGAAGACCAGGAAGGTCGCCACGTGCGGGCGGAAGCCGCCGTGCAGCGACATGCCGTTGGCGCAGGCCGCCATGCCGTGCTCGCGCACGCCGAAATGGATGTACTGGCCGGCATAGTCGCCCGCCTTCACGATGCCGACGCCGGGCGTCTTGGTGAGGTTGGAGCCGGCCAGGTCGGCGGAACCGCCCGCCAGGCTGGGCCAGTCGCCGATGATGGCTTCCAGCGCCTTGCCGGAGGCTGCACGGCTCGCCAGCACCGGCTTCTCCTCGGCCACCTTCGCACGCCAGTCGGCCAGCGCCTTGAGCTCGGCCTCGCCGGGCTCGCCGGAGAGCTGGGCCACGAAGGCATCGGCCTTGTCGTGCCCGGCCAGGCGGTCGCGCCAGGCGGCGTGATCGTCCGGCGAACCGGCGGCCTTCCAGGCGGCGTAGATGTCGTCGGGGATCTCGAAGGCCGGATGATCCCAGCCCAGCGCCTTGCGCGCGCCCTCGATTTCCTCCGGGCCCAGCGGAGCGCCGTGGCTGCCGGCCGTGCCGGCCTTGGTCGGCGCGCCATAGCCGATCGTCGTGCGGCAGGCGATCAGCACCGGCTTGTCGCTGGACTTGGCGGCCTCGATGGCCTTGTCGACGGCCTCCATGTCATGCCCGTCGACGCGCGAGACGGCCCAGTTGGCCGCTTCGAAACGCTTGAGCACATCGGTGGATTCGGACAGCTCGGTCGGCCCGTCGATGGAGATGTGATTGTCGTCCCAGAGCACGCAGAGCCGGTTGAGGCCGAGATGGCCGGCCAGCGAGATCGCCTCGTGGCTGATGCCTTCCTGCAGATCGCCGTCCGAGGCGATCACCCATGTGCGGTGATCGACGAGATCGTCGCCGAAACGGGCATTCATCATGCGCTCGGCCAGCGCCATGCCGACAGAGGTGGAGATGCCCTGCCCCAGCGGGCCCGTGGTGGCCTCGACGCCGAGCGTATGGCCGTATTCCGGGTGGCCCGCCGTGATGGAGCCGAGCTGGCGGAAGTTCCTGATCTGCTCGATCGTCATGTCCTCGAAACCGGTGAGGTGAAGCAGCGAGTAGAGCAGCATCGAGCCGTGACCGGCGGACAGGACGAACCGGTCGCGATCGGCCCAGGCCGGCGCGGCGGGGTCGAATTTCATGTGGCGCGACCAGAGCACCGTCGCCACGTCCGCCATGCCCATCGGCATGCCCGGGTGACCCGAATTGGCGGCCTGCACGGCATCCATGGACAGGGCACGGATGGCGTTCGCCATCGCCGTGAGCGAGGTTCCGTTCGGTGCTTTCATGCGGCGATCTCCACTTGGTCGGCCGTCTCGATCGGCGCAGGCGCGCCGGGGGTCAGTCCTTCACGAGACCCGTACGGGCAAGAAGGGCACGAGTCGAGGCGTCATACTCGGATATCTCGCCGTCCAAAATCCCCTTGGTCAGAACTTTTCCCAGCTCCACACCCCACTGGTCGAAGGGATTGATATCGTACATCACGCTTTCCACGAAGACCTTGTGTTCCTGCAGGGCGATGAGCGCACCCAGCGTGCGCGGCGTGAGATCGTCGAGCAGGATGGTGTTGGAGGGCCGCCCGCCCGGCATGGACTTGTGAGCCGCCAGGCGCGGTTCCTCGGCCGGATCGACCTGCCGGCCCTGCAGCAGGGCCGCGCCCTGGGCCGCCATATTGGCCGCCAGCGCCCGTTCGCGCGGATCCTCGCTGGAGAAGTGGCGGGCGATGCCGATGAAGTCGACCGGCACGATATCCTTGCCCTGGTGCAGCCACTGGAAGAAGGAGTGCTGGATTTCCGTGCCGCTGCCGCCCCAGACCAGCGCACCGCCGGGCGTCGGCCCGGGCTTGCTCTCCAGCGTCACCGACTTGCCGAGCGATTCCATTTCCAGCTGCTGGAAATAGTCCGCCAGCTTGCCCAGGCGGGCCGAATAGGCGGCCACGCAGCGGCTGGGATAGCCCAGCGCCGCGCGGTTCCACACATCGATCAGCCCCTTGATCACCGGCAGGTTCTGCTCCAGCGGCGCGACGGCGAAATGGGAATCCATGTCGCGGGCGCCGGCGCGGAAGTCCTCGAACACGTCGGGACCCAGCCCGATCTCCAGCGCCAGGCCCACCGCGCTCCATACCGAATAGCGCCCGCCCACCCAGTCGGGAAAGTCGAACACATAGTCCGCGTCGATGCCGAAGGCGCGGGCCTTGTCCGGCGCGGCCGAGGCCGCCACGAAATGCTTGCCGACCCGATCCGGTTCGACATGGTCTTCCAGCCAGTCGCGCGCCGCCTCGGCGGACATCAGCGTTTCCTGGGTGGAGAAGGATTTCGACGCCACCACGAAGAGGATGGCCTCCGGATCGGCACCGGAGACGGCATGCCTGAGGTCGCTGGGATCGAGGGACGCCACAAAGCGCAATTCCGGCCCCTCGCCGGCCACGTCCGCCAGCGCGTCGGCCACCAGGCGCG
>Ga0207716_100413_pt1 | contig 17762 bp, 15 predicted proteins | sample TtaePargueraPR_FD_187739 | JGI IMG/M metagenome (GOLD analysis project Ga0207716, IMG submission 187739) | Aerobic enrichment media microbial communities from Bioluminiscent Bay, La Parguera, Puerto Rico - Tt and P2 (5) (SPAdes) | ecosystem: Environmental > Aquatic > Marine > Unclassified ... | reverse complement strand
GGGCAGTCACCACCGGTTCTTCCGCGGCGCGGATGCGGACGATCTCGCCACTGGTGGCCTGCAGGCAGGCGCCGTGCCGCAGCACCGGACCGCGGTCGAGGAACAGCCCCACGTCGTGGTTGGTGTCGGTGGTGGCACGCAGGCGGCCACGGATGCGCAGTTCATAGGGCAGCGTGAGGGTGTCCAGCACTTCGCTGGCGTCCACGTTCTCGATCCGCTGAGTGAGTTCAAGCATGGGTGGTCTCCTTAAAACAGGTGGTAGCGCTGGGCCAGGGGCAGCTCGGTGGCCGGCTCGCAGGTGAGCAGTTCGCCATCGGCACGTACTTCGTAGGTCTGCGGGTCCACGGTGATGTGGGGGCAGGCGTCGTTCAGCTTCATGTCGCTCTTGCGGATGCCGCGCACGTTTCTGCAGGCCGCCAGCGGGCTGTCGAGGCCGAGCCGCTCGCCGATGCCGGCATCCAGGGCGGCCTGGCTGACGAAGCTCAGCCGGGTGGCACTGGCGGCCTTGCCGAAGGCGCCGAACATGGGGCGGTAGTGCACCGGCTGGGGTGTGGGGATAGACGCGTTGGGGTCGCCCATCGGCGCCGCGGCGATCATGCCGCCTTTGAGGATCAGTGCGGGCTTCACGCCGAAGAAGGCCGGGCTCCAGAGCACCAGGTCCGCCAGCTTGCCCACTTCCACCGAGCCCACTTCATGGGCGATGCCGTGGGTGATGGCGGGGTTGATGGTGTACTTGGCGATGTAGCGCCGGGCGCGGAGGTTGTCGGCGCCCAGGCTCTGGTCTTCCGGCAGCAGGCCACGCTGCTGTTTCATTTTGTGGGCGGTCTGCCAGGTGCGGCACACCACTTCGCCGACCCGGCCCATGGCCTGGGAGTCGGAGGCGATCATCGAGATCACGCCGAGATCGTGGAGGATGTCTTCGGCGGCGATGGTCTCGCGGCGGATGCGAGAGTCCGCGAAGGCGACGTCTTCCGGGATGTTGGGGTCGAGGTGGTGGCACACCATCAGCATGTCGAGGTGTTCGTCCACGGTATTGACGGTGTAGGGCCGCGTCGGGTTAGTAGAGGACGGCAGCACGTAGCTTTTCGAGCAGGCGGTGATGATGTCGGGAGCGTGGCCGCCGCCGGCGCCTTCGGTATGGTAGGTGTGGATGCAGCGTTCCTTGAAGGCGGCGAGGGTGTCTTCGACGAAGCCGGATTCGTTAAGTGTGTCGGTGTGGATGGCCACCTGGACGTCGTACTGGTCCGCCACGGTGAGGCAGTTGTCGATGGAGGCGGGAGTGGTGCCCCAGTCTTCGTGCAGTTTCAGGCCGATGGCGCCCGCTTTTATTTGCAGCTCGAGGGCTTCGGGCAGGCTGGCGTTGCCTTTGCCGAGAAAGCCGATGTTCATGGGCAGGCTGTCGACGGCCTGGAGCATTTTGCCGAGGTGCCAGGCGCCGGGGGTGCAGGTGGTGGCGTTGGAGCCGGTCGCCGGGCCGGTGCCGCCGCCGAGCATGGTGGTGATGCCGCTCATCAGGGCTTCTTCCACTTGCTGGGGGCAGATGAAGTGGATGTGGGCGTCGATGCCGCCAGCGGTGAGGATTTTGCCTTCACCGGCGATGATTTCGGTGCCGGGGCCGATGACGATCTGGACGTCGGGTTGGGTGTCGGGGTTGCCGGCTTTGCCGATGGCGGCGATGCGGCCGTTCCGGAGGCCGATGTCGGCTTTGACGATGCCCCACCAGTCGAGTATCAGGGCATTGGTGATGACGGTGTCCATCACGCTGTCGTCGGCGCGCTGGCTCTGGCCCATGCCGTCTCTTATGACTTTGCCGCCGCCGAATTTTACTTCGTCGCCATAGTGGGTGGCGTCGCTTTCGACCTCGATCCACAGGTCGGTGTCGCCCAGTCGGAGGCGGTCGCCGGTGGTTGGGCCGTACATGTCGGCGTAGGCTTGTCTGGTAATTTTCATTTCTGGACTTCCAACTTGTCCATGACTTCAGCCCGGAAGCCGTAGATTTCGCGGCTGCCGCTAAAGGGAATGAGCGTGACTGCTCGGCTTTGGCCGGGTTCGAAGCGGATGGCGGTGCCGGCGGCGATGTCCAGCCGCAGGCCGCGCGCTTTGGCGCGGTCGAAGTGCAGGGCCGGGTTGGCTTCGGCGAAGTGGTAGTGGGAGCCGATCTGGACCGGGCGGTCGCCGGTATTGGCGACGTCGAGGGTGGTGCGTTCGCGACCGACGCAGAGTTCGATGTCGCCGTCTTTGAGCTGGTATTCGCCGGGGATCATGGCGGGCTCCTTACACGATCGGGTTGTGGACGGTGACGAGTTTGGTGCCGTCCGGGAAGGTGGCTTCTACCTGGACTTCCGGGATCATTTCGGGGACACCAGGCATGACGTCGGCACGGCTGAGAACTTCGCGGCCGGCGGCCATCATGTCAGCCACGGAGCGGCCTTCACGGGCGCCTTCGATGATTTCGGCGCTGATCAGGGCGATGGCTTCCGGGTAATTGAGTTTCAGGCCCTTGGCTTTGCGGCGTTCGGCGAGCAGTGCGGCGGTAAACAGCAGCAGCTTGTCTTTGTCTCTGGGTGTCAGTTCCATCGTGGTGCGCTCCGTTATCCTGGTGTTGTTCCGATGTTGTTCGAATGCTGTTCAGGTCAGCCAGATTCTTGGAATGCTGGCCGGCTGACCGGTGAGTGTTGGTCTGAGCAGTTCCCAGGCCTGCTGGCACAGGGCCCAGGCTTCGTTGCGTTCGCGGCCGAGGTAGCGCAGCAAGAGCACGCCCCGGCGGTAGGTGACGGCCCAGCGGGTGGTTGCGGGCAGGGTTTGCCGCAGCAATGTCACCGCGTCGCCGGCGTCTTCCAGCCCGACTGCCCACAAGGTGGCCTGGACAGTGGCGCCGCCCTGCCCCCAGTGCCCGCTAAAGCGCCTGTGCTGGGGGTCGAGGAGCTGGCGTTCCTGCCACAGCGGGCGGCCTTGGCGGGTCAGCAGGAAGCGTTGTTCCAGATGGCCGCTGGCAAACGGCAGCGCGCTGGCCGGGCGGCCGAGGGCAAGGATTTCCCAGCCGAGGCAGCGGCCGCCGTCGGCCACGTCAATGGTGGTGGTCTGTTGGCCGCGGGAGCCGTCAAAGGCGATGGTTTCCTGGGGCAGGTATTCCAGGGTGGCGCCGTCGGCAACGCTGAGCCGGGTGTGCTGGCCCCAGGCCACGCCGTGGCTGTCGGCTTTGTAGAGTTTGGCGGCGGCCGGGGTGGTGAGCAGGGCCCGGGCGCCGTTGGCGACGCTGACGTCAATCTGCAGCAGGTCACCACTGACCAGCCCGCCGGGCGGGTGTAACAGGTAGACGTGGCAACAGCCGCGGCGGCCTTCCGGGTAGAACGGCCGTTGCACCCGCAGCGGGCCGTGATGGCGCACCCGGGTCAGCGCGGTGGAGGCCTGTAGCTCGCTGCCCCGGAGCTGGAATTCCAGCTCCAGGCTGGCGGCCCAGCGCCGGTCCGCGTCAAAGCGGTGACCGGAGCCGTTCCGCGCGCCTGGTCCGGGCGCGCTGGGGGCGGGGATTGGAATGGCGGTGAGTATCGTCATACCGTCAGGTGCTGCCGGATGAGGTCGTCAGACAGTTCGCTGATGGCGCCGTCCGCCACCCGGCGACCACGATCCATGATGGCAAAGCGGTCGGCGTATTTGCGGGCAAAGGGCAGTTTCTGTTCGACCAGCAGCACGGTGAGGCCATCCTCGGCGATCAGCCGGCGAATGACCTCGCCAATCTGCGCCACGATGTTGGGCTGGATGCCTTCGCCGGGTTCGTCGAGGATCAGCAGACGTGGCTCGATCACCAGCGCACGGCCAATCGCCAGCTGTTGCTGCTGGCCGCCGGACAGGTCACCGCCGCGGCGGTTTTTCATTTCCTTCAGCACCGGGAACAGCTCGTAGATCCGCTCGGGGATTTTCCTGCTGCCATCCTTGCGCACCGCCAGGCCGGTGCGCAGGTTTTCTTCCACAGTCAACAGCGGAAAAATCTGGCGCCCCTGGGGGACATAGCCGATGCCCAACCGGGAGCGGTCTTCGGTGCGGCGTCGGGACAGCTCTGAGTCGCCGGCCAGAATGATCCGGCCGCCGCTGACGCTCTCCTCGCCCATGATGCATTTCATCAGGGTGGTCTTGCCGACGCCGTTGCGGCCCATTACGCAGGTACACTGGCCGGCCGGCACGTCCAGTTCCAGGTTCCACAGGGTGTGGCTCTGGCCGTAGAACTGGTTGAGTTGTTCGATCTTCAGCATCACGCGCCCTCCCCCAGGTAGACTTCAATCACCTTCGGATTGGCAGACACCTGGTCCATGGTGCCCTCCGCCAGCACGCTGCCCTGGTGCAGGACGGTGACGGTGCGGGCGATGGAGCGAACGAAGCCCATGTCGTGTTCCACCACCACTACCGATTGCTTGCCGGCAAGGCCGGTCAGGAGTTCGGCGGTGCGTTCCATTTCCTGCTCGGTCATGCCGGCGACCGGTTCGTCCACCAGCAACAGACGGGGCCGCTGCATCAGCAGCATGCCAATTTCCAGCCACTGCTTCTGGCCGTGGGAGAGAATGCCGGCCAGGGCACCACGCAGCTCCTGCAGGCCGGTGAGCAGCAGCACTTCGTCGATCCGATCGCGAATGTCCGGGGTCATCAGCGCGGTAAGGGTGGGCAGCACCCGTTTGTCGGCGGCCATCGCCAGCTCCAGGTTCTCGAACACGGTCAGGGCCTCGAATACCGTCGGCTTCTGGAACTTGCGGCCGATGCCGAGGGCGGCGATGTCCGGCTCGTTCAGGGTGAGCAGGTTGTGGCGGCTGCCGAACCACACCGAACCGCTATCGGGCCGGGTCTTGCCGGTGATGATGTCCATCATGGTGGTCTTGCCAGCGCCGTTGGGGCCGATGATGCAGCGCAGTTCGCCATCGTCGATGGTGAGGTTGAGGTTGTTGATGGCCCGGAAGCCGTCAAAACTCACGCTGACATCTTCCAGGTACAGGATGGCGCCGTGACGGACGTCCACCGGGGACTGCACCGGGGCAAGAAAGTCGAATACCCGGTCCCGCTCGGTGAGTTGCTGGAAAACACTCATGCCGCAGCCTCCTGAGACGTGGATGAGGCCGGCGGCGCCGACCGTCGTTGCAGCAGCCCGGCAATGCCTTTGGGCAGGAACACCGTGACCAGCACGAACAGACCGCCGAGGGCGAACAGCCAGGCGTCGGGCATCACGCCGGTGAACACGGTCTTGGCGTAGTTCACCAGCAGCGCCCCGATCACCGCGCCGTAAAGGGTGGCGCGACCGCCAAGCGCCACCCAGACCACAATCTCGATGGAGAACAGCGGCGAGAACTCGCCGGGGTTGATGATGCCCACCTGGGGCACGTAAAGGGCGCCTGCCACCCCGGCGAGCATGGCCGAAACCACGAACACAAACAGCTGCACCCGGTCCACCCGATAGCCGAGGAAGCGGGTGCGGGCTTCGGCATCGCGACAGGCGATGCTGACGCGGCCGAGCTTGCTGGTGACGATACCGCGGCAGATCACGTAGCCGATGGCGAGCGCAATGCCGGTGGCGATGAACAGGCCAAGGCGGGTGGCATCGCTGCGCAGGCTGAAGCCGAGGATGTCCTTGAAGTCGGTCAGGCCGTTGTTACCGCCAAACCCCATCTCGTTGCGGAAGAACGCCAGCATCAGGGCAAAGGTCAGTGCCTGGGTGATGATCGACAGATAGACCCCGGTGACCCGGGAGCGGAACGCCAGAAAGCCGAATACCAAAGCCAGCAACCCCGGCGCCAGTAACACCATCAGGAAGGCGAACCACGCCATGTCGAAGCCCTGCCAGTACCAGGGCAACTCCTGCCAGTTGAGGAACACCATGAAATCCGGCAGCTCCGGGTTGCCGTACACGCCGCGGTCGCCGATCTGGCGCATCAGGTACATGCCCATGGCATAGCCGCCAAGGGCAAAGAAGGCACCATGGCCGAGGCTGAGAATGCCAAGGTAGCCCCACACCAGGTCCACCGCCACCGCCAGCAAGGCGTAGCACAGGTACTTGCCCAGCAGGGTAACGGTGTAGGCGCTGACGTGGAGTGCGCTGCCTTGCGGCAGGGCAACGTGGAGCAGGGTCACCAGCGCCATGGCCGCAAACAGCACGCCGAGGAACAGCTGGGTGGAACGTTCAAGCAGGGGCCGTTTCAGCCACTGGGATGATACCGGCATGGCTTAACCCTCCGCCGCCCGGCCCTTCTGGGGGAACAGTCCCCGCGGCCGCTTCTGGATAAACAGGATGATGAACACCAGCACGATGATCTTGGCGAGGACCGCACCGGCCCAGGGCTCGAGCATCTGGTTGATGGTGCCGAGGGAAAGACCGGCCAGCAGAGTGCCCCAGAGATTGCCCACACCGCCGAACACCACCACCATGAAGGAGTCGATGATGTAGCTCTGGCCCAGGTTGGGACCGACGTTGGTGATCTGGGACAGGGCGACACCGGCCAGCCCGGCAACCCCGGAACCGAGGCCAAAGGTGAGGATGTCCACCCGGGTGGCGCGGATGCCCATGGAGCGGGCCATGGCGCGGTTCTGGGTGACCGCCCGCACCTCCAGGCCGAGACGGGTCTTGCGCATGATCAGCATCAGCCCGGCGAACACCACCAGCGCAAAGCCGATCACGTAAAGTCGGTTCAGGGTCAGCGACAGCGCCTCGTTGATCATGATGGAGCCGCTCATCCAGTCCGGCGTGACCACGGAACGGTTGAGGGGGGAGATCAGCGTGCGGACCAGCTGCTGGAGGATCAGGCTGACCCCGAAAGTGGCCAGCAGGGTTTCCAGCGGGCGGCCCTTGAGATGCTGGATGACGCTGCGTTCGATGACGATGCCGGCCATGGCCGCCACCAGAAAACCGGCGGGAATCGACAGGATCAGCGCCAGGCCCGGCTGGCCGGGCAACAACTGTTGCATGCCCCAGGTGGTGTAGGCACCGAGCATCATCAGCTCGCCGTGGGCCATGTTGATGACCCCCATCACCCCGAAGGTGATGGCCAGACCGATGGCCGCCAGCACCAGCACCGAGCCCAGTGACAACCCGAAATACAGGGTCTCTGCGGCACGATTGAGTGTGAGTTTCTGTTCGATACTGGCCAGGGCCCGGGTGGCGGCTGCCGCAATCTGCGGATCATCGCCCCGTGCTGCGCCGGCCAGGGCGGCACGGGCCTGCGGGTTCAGGCTACCGGCCAGCACCGCCACGGCAGCCCCATCGCCCTGCCCCAGCCGGTAGATCGCCAGCGCACTTTCCAGTGCCTCACGTACTGCGGGGTTGTCTTCATCGGCCAGCAAGCCGTTCAGGCGTTCGGCAAGCGGCGCATTCACCGTCCCCATCAGGGCACGGGCAGCGGTCAGTCGCACCTGGGGGTTGGCCACCGTCAGGTCAATCACCGACAGCAGGTCGTCCACTTCGCCGCGCAGGGTGTTGTTGACCTGCACCGCCTCCAGCTCGCGGCGGGACATCTCCCCGAGCGACTCACCGGTAAGGGCGTCGGCAATGGCCCAGTTGCGGCCCCGGTTGCTGGTCACGATCACTATCTGGCCGGTGGTTTTGATCCGGCTAAGCTTGTTGGCACTGAACGCTTCCAGCCAGTTGCGGGCGCGTTCGTCACCACTGCCGGCCAGCTCGCGGACGATGATGGATTTCTCGGCCTGACTGGCGCCGGCGAGGCCCTGCAGCAAGCGGGCGGCCTGCTGCTCGCTGACCTGGGCACCGGCTAACGATGACAAGAGGACCAGATGCAGGGCGAGGGTCAGCCGGGCGAGCGATCGCAGGATGCTCATGGTGGTTTCCTGTTGGCGTTGCATGATAGATGGATTCCGGGCGCTCGTCCGGGGTCCGGCGGCGCTTGATGCGCCTGCCGGCCCCGTTTGAAAATGGCCCGTTACTTGGACGCGACTTCCGCCGTACCGCCACCGCACTTGCCGGTGACCACGTTGAAGTTGCCGCACTTCAGCGGTGCCCGCCAGTCACTGATCAGGTCCCGGGAGCCCGGCAGGAAGTCCGACCAGGCGTCGCCGGCCACGGTGGAGGAGGTTTCCCACACCACCGAGAACTGGCCGTTATCCTGGATCTCGCCGATCAGCACCGGCTTGGTGATGTGGTGGTTGGGCATCATGGCGGCAAATCCGCCGGTGAGGTTGGGGACGGTGACACCGATGATGGCGTCTTTCACCGCATCCACTTCGGTGGTGCCGGCCTTTTTCACCGCTTCGATGTACATGTTGAAGCCGATGTAGTGGGCTTCCATCGGGTCGTTGGTGACCGCCTTGTCGTCACCCTTGAACTTGACCCAGGCATCGATGAAGTCATAGTTGGCGTCGTTATCCACGCTCATGAAGTAGTTCCAGGCAGCCAGGTGGCCCACCAGGGGGGCGGTGTCGATCCCGGCCAGCTCCTGCTCGCCCACCGAGAATGCCACCACCGGGATGTCGGACGCGGCAATGCCCTGGTTACCCAGTTCCCGGTAGAAAGGCACGTTCGCGTCGCCGTTGATGGTGGACACCACTGCGGTCTTCTTGCCGGCGCTGCCAAACTTCTTGATCTCCGCCACGATGGCCTGCCAGTTGGAATGGCCGAAGGGGGTGTAGTTGATCATGATGTCCGCGTCTGCCACCCCCTGGTCCTTCAGGTAGGTTTCGAGGATCTTGTTGGTGGTGCGCGGATAGACGTAGTCGGTACCAGCCAGTACCCAGCGCTCAACACCCAGGTCGTTCTTCAGGTAATCCACCGCCGGAATGGCCTGCTGGTTGGGCGCCGCGCCGGTGTAGAACACGTTTTCGGACGATTCCTCACCCTCGTACTGCACCGGGTAGAACAGCAGGCCGTTGAGCTCCTCCACCACCGGCAGCACCGACTTGCGGGATACCGACGTCCAGTTACCGAAGATCACATCGACCTTCTCCTTGGCCAGCAGCTCGCGGGCCTTCTCGGCAAACAGTGGCCAGTCAGACGCCGGGTCAACCACCACCGCCTCCAGCTGGCGACCCAGCACGCCACCGGCAGCATTCTGCTGCTCGATCAGCATGAGCATGGTGTCTTTCAGGGCGGATTCACTGATTGCCATGGTGCCGGACAACGAGTGCAGGATACCCACCTTGATGGGATCCTCGGCGGCAACCGAGTGCAGGGAAACAGACAAGGCCAGGGCAGAAAGGCCCAGCTTCAGGTGTTTGCTGAATTTCATCACGTGCATCCTTTTCGTTCTTGGGGAGTTGTGCAGTTCGTCAAACGCCCTGCTCCCATTGCACGTGGTGTTCCACAACGAGCCATACATCTTTTATATCAATCAATTAGCCGACAAGCAGGCACCATAATGGCCCGCCAGCCAGGCCAAACACCGCGCCAAACCCGCCCACAACCGGTTTTGCTGCACCACCACGGAACAGGCCGTGGTGCACACGCACTATGAAAGCCCCCTGAACCGGCCATTCGCCTCGAATTGGCGCGTTTTTGCTCAAGGGTTGAACGATAGCGCCAGATTGATTGCATCATTGAAGGGCATGATGAAACCTGGCCAGTTACGGAAAGAACGGCTGGCAGCGCTGATCCCTGGATGTAGACTAGACAGCACCAGACCGAGAACGGAGACATGACATGCCCAGCCTGATCGATGATATCCAAGCAGAACAGATTCCCATGGAGGTTTACTTTCGGCACCTTCATCAGCATCCGGAACTGGCCTTTGAAGAAACGGAATCCGCTGCGTACATCGCCGGTCTGCTGCGGCAGTGGGGCTACGAAGTGACGGAAGGCATTGGCGGTACCGGGGTGGTGGCCCGAATGCAACTCGGGGACGGGACCACTTCCATCGGACTGCGGGCCGATACCGATGCGCTGCCGGTCCCGGAGATGACCGACCTTCCCTACAAGAGCAAGGTGGCTGGCAAGTCGCACACCTGTGGCCATGATGCCCACACCACCATGCTGCTGGGCGCTGCCCAGTATCTGGCGCGCAAAGGCAACTTCAACGGCACACTCAATCTGATCTTCCAGCCGGCGGAGGAGATCATGGCGGGCGCACCGGCCATGCTGGGGGACGACCTGTTGAGGCGATTCCCGATGGATTACATGTTCGGGCTCCACAACATGCCGGGGCTGGAAGCAGGAACGCTGTACCTGACCGCTGGCCCGGTTATGGCCGCAGTCGATAACTGGGAAATCGAACTGACCGGAAAAGGTGGCCATGGATCCATGCCGGAACGCTGTATTGATCCTCTGGTGGCCGGCTCAGCCCTGGTGATGTCACTGCAAACCATCGTTTCACGGAATGTTGCGGCCCAGGATGCCGTTGTCGTGACCATTGGGGCCTTCAACTCCGGCGAGGCCGGCAACGTAATCCCGCAAAACGCCGTCCTGCGGCTGAGTGTCCGTAGTCGTGACCCCGATACGAGGACCCGGGTTCTGGACCGCATCAGGGCCATCACCGCCGCAACGGCAGAAGGCTACAACGTTGGATTCGAGATCCGGGAGGGGCAACCGGGCGCGGTCCTTGTCAACGACGACGAACAAACCCGGATCTGCACGGAAGTGGCATGCCGGCTACTTGGTGAAGAACGGGTGGTCAATCCCGGGCCCACCTTCATGGGCAGCGAAGATTTTGCCTTTTTCGCGCAGCAGAGACCGTCGGTGTACGGCTTTCTCGGGAACGGCGATACCCCGATGGTTCACCATCCCGAGTATGCCTGCGATCCCGCAAACCTGCCCGTCGGTGCCGCCTACTGGGTCGCAATAACGCAGCATTATCTGCGCTGACGCGGCGCTTTCAGGGACTCGATTAGTCGATAGCTGTCCTGCAATTCGGACAATGCGTCCAGATTTCCGGTCACCCCATCGGGGCAGCCCCCAAGAGATATATTAGCAATTCAAATGGTTACAATCCTGGCATGAAACTTTCTTGGCTCCAATCTCCGAACAATAAATCCAAGAACGGAGCTCAGAACTATGAAGGTATCGACCGCTTCACTGCACGGCGGCCCGGCGTTGCTGTCCGGACTCGTGCTGTCAGTAATCCTCATGGCCCCCATCACACCGGCAACTGCCGGCCAGACCTACTCATACACCCTGCCTCAACAGGCCTACAGCCAATCCCGCGCACGGAACTACAAGGTGTATGTACCGGACAATCTCACCAGCCCTGCCCCCATGGTGATGGCACTCCACGGCTGCAAGCAGACCAATGACGACGTACTGAACGACTGGGGCCTGACCGCGGCGGCAGACGACTACGGTTTCGTTCTGGTGGCGCCGTTTATCACCAGTTACGATGGCTTGCGCAACGAGAACTGCTGGGGCTTCTGGTTTGATCACCATCGCCACGAAGGTGGCGGCGAAGTGGAAGACCTGCACCAGATTGCACAGGCTGTGGAAGGTAACTTCAGCATTGACCCAAACCGCCGGTTTATCACCGGGCTGTCCTCCGGTGGTGCCATGACCATCGTAGCCGCCACCACGCACAACGAATACTGGGCCGCCGCCGCCCCGGCGGCGGGACTGCCTTATGGTGAGGATGCGGCCTCTGTCTCGTTATCCGGACAGTGTCCGGGAAGCGCGACATTCCACAGCGTCGCCCGCGTGGTGTCCGACATGCAGGCCGAGTTGGACGACTCCTATCCCATCCCGATGATGGTGCTGCAGAACGAAAACGACTGCACCGTGCTTAAAACCGCTGCCGACACCACACGGGATGCCCACCTCAAGGTCTTCAGTGATCCGGCGTTCGATACCCCGACCGAAGCCGAGGCCTCGGCAGCGGCCTGCTCCCCCTTCAACCAGAACAATTACAGCTGCGTGCATACCCGTTATACCCGGGACGGTACCCTCGGCACCCGCTCCGTGGTGGAAACTGTGTACCTGGACGGCCCTTTGTCCACTCCGAACCTGCAGGACACCGACCATGGCCACTACTGGGTTGGTGGCGTTAATGGCAACAATGGCAAGTGGTCCGTCAAGGTTGGTCCCAGCTATCCGGACATCATCTGGGATTTCTTCAACCGTCACAGCCGCGACGGCTCGGAGCCGGAAGGGTTCCCGGTAATCACCCTGCTTGGCGATAATCCGATGACCGTCGCCATCAACACCACCTTCACCGATCCTGGCGCAACGGCGGAAGACGCCGAAGATGGCTCCCTGACCGTCACGGCCGACTGCAGCCAGGTGGACACTGCGGCCGTAGGCACCTACACCTGCGCCTACGTGGCGATTGACAGCGACAGCAACGCCACAACCAAAGAACGAACCGTCGACGTTTTCGATCCCGCTGCCCCCATCGAAACCTGCGAACAGGCCACGGCCTCGCCCAATGGCCACATCTCCGCAGGCCGCGCCTATGCCGAGGGTTTGTATGAGCTTCGGGCTCTGGCAAACGGCGATGATGTGGATATTGGTGGATCTTTCGATACCTGGAGCAGCATCACGCTGTACGAAGGCGAGCCAGGGCTTTGGTATGCCACCGAGCCGGCTGCATGCACCGGATCGGGTGACGGCGGCAGCGGCGGTGGCGAATTTGCCTGCCAGGACTGGAACGACACCAACCTTAACCATGACCTTGCCGGCCGGGCTTACTATGCCGGAGGTTATTTCACCACCGGAGGTGATGACGCCATCGGGGCCTTGTCTGGCACCTACAGCTGGGTTAAGGAAACGTCTGCAGGGTTCTATGAAAGCGGGCAGTGCGACTGACCCCGGATAGAACCCTGCAGATCCTGGCTAAGACCCAGCAGGGAGGAGCCCGTGCCAGACAGGCAACGCCATGTCGCCGGGTTCCTCGCTGGGGCCACCGCTACGGCTCTTGAACGCGCCCTCCTCTATCGGTATCCGGAATAGCGCGGTTGCCTTGCGTTCACTCAGGCTGGGAGCCCGTACCTGCTCCCAGCGCCCCGGCTCAAGCTGGTTGATGATGGCCTCAAATGCCGCATCAAACTCGTCATTACCGGTGACCTGCACGGCCCGACCGAACAGCACCACCGACTCATAGTTGGCGCTGTGATGGTAGGCGGACTTACTCATGACCCATTCGTTGGTTACCGCAAAGGACAGACAGAGCTGTGTCCCCGACGCCAGGCACCGGGACATCCGGCCGCCATTCAGCACGTGCAGGTACAGGTCATCGTGCAACCGCCAGACGGTCAGCGGGACGATGCGGGGCTCGCCCTCTTCCACGAACCCTACGTGGGCCGTTTTCAGGCGGTCGATCAGGGCATAGACCTGCGCCCTGTCGTAACTGGCCCGTTTGGCCGCACGCTTCACCTCACTGCGGGGACAACACGTCATTGGGGACGAGAATAGCCCGCGGTTCTCCATCATTGGCATCGGATGCTCCTTTTACTGCCGTTCCATGAAAAGTACAGTTCCATTAAAGGTCACAGCTGATACCATCAAAAGATCCAGTTTATGACTTTTCATAGGACCAGTTGGCGTGATCAACGACCTCCGGCTCGACGGCGCATCTCCCCTGCAACAACAGCTCTACCAACAACTGGCACAGCGCATCCTCCAACAGCGCTTGCCACCAGGCAGCCGCCTGCCCTCCAGTCGGCAGCTGGCCACAGATCTGGGGGTCAGCCGGAACACCGTGAATGCGGTCTACGACCAGCTCAAGGCGGAGGGTTTCCTGCAAGGCCGGGCGGGCAAAGGGGTATTCGTACATGAGGACATCACAACCTGGGTCAGGCCTGCAGGCCACGGGGCAGATCGCACCATCCGAACTGCCATTGGCTTGCCAGCCGTGCCAGCGTTTTCCCGTGCCAAGCTGCGAACCGGTGAGGATTCCAACCTGCCCTTCCAGCCTGGTTTACCAGATCTGGACGCCTTCCCCATCCGCACCTGGAACCGCATCCTTCACCACCAGGAAAGCCGCCGCTCGCTTCGGGGTTATGACAACATCCAGGGCTATCAGCCGCTGCGCCGGGCCATTGCCACTTACCTGAGAACGTCCCGGGGCGTAAGCTGCGAGGCCCATCAGGTCATTATCACCAACGGTGCCCAGCAAGCCCTGTCACTCATCGCCGACACCTTCCTGCGCCCCGGTGACCGGGTGTTCTGTGAAAACCCTGGCTATCGGGGTGCCCGTTACGCTCTGGGCCGCTACAACAACCCATTGATCCCGGTGCCCCTGAAAAACCGTGTGCTTGATGTCGAAGCGCTACCCGGCCTTGGTCCGGCCAGGCTGCTGTCCTGCACCCCCACCCACCAGTACCCCATGGGCGGCATTCTCGACCTGTCCCAGCGGATGGCGCTGGTGCAGTGGGCCCAGGGCAGCGACTGCTGGATCATCGAGGACGACTACGACAGCGAATTCCACTTCTACAACAAACCCTTCGCCGCCATTCAGGGGATGTTCGACAACCCACCGGTGTTGTACGTGGGCAGCTTCAGCAAAACCCTGATGCCTGCCCTGCGGGTTGGGTACCTGGTGGTTCCAGAGCAGGTGGTGGAGCCGGTGCTCTGGGCCAAGCAGGTCAGCGGCGGGGAAGCCCCCCTGCTCACGCAGGCAACCATTGCCGAGTTTATTGAAAGCGGCCATTTCAGCCGTCACCTCCGGCGCATGCGGCAGCTCTACCGGGACAAATGGCACCGTTTCCAGGGGCGGGTGGCAGAAGAGCTTGGCGGACGGGTACGACCAGTGGCAGAAAGCGCCGGCATGCACCTGGTATTGGAGGGCGAATTCGACGACGTGGCAACTCATCATTGGCTGAAAAGCCGGGGCTTCGGCAGTACTCCGCTCAGCGCCCACTACATCGGATCGGCCGCCAGGTCGGGACTGGTGATGGGGTTCGCCAGTGCGAGCGAACACCAGATTGAAGCCGGCGTGCGTGCCCTGAGCAACGGCTTGAAGGCCGCGGCGCTGTAACAACGCAAACCCCGGCATCATTCCGGATGAATAGCTGAAGTGCAGACGGGAAAGCAGCCCCCGGCCGGACGGCCGGGGGCGAGGCAGGCTTACTTGACCTTCGGGTCCAGTTCGCCGGCGGCGTAACGCTCGAACATGCGTTCGAGGTTGATCGGCTTGATCTTGCTGGCGTTGCCGGCGGTACCGAAAGCTTCGTAGCGGGCGATACAGATTTCCGTCATCGCCTTCATGGTTTCCTTGAGGAATTTACGCGGGTCGAACTCGGCCGGGTTCTGGGCCATGAAACGACGGACCGCGCCGGTGCTGGCCAGGCGCAGATCAGTATCGATGTTGACCTTGCGCACGCCATGACGGATGCCCTCGACGATTTCCTCAACCGGGACACCATAGGTTTCCGGGATCTCACCACCAAATTCGTTGATGATCTTCAGCCACTCCTGGGGAACGGAGCTGGAGCCGTGCATCACCAGGTGGGTGTCCGGGATGCGGGCGTGGATGGCCTTGATCTGGTCGATGGCGAGGATGTCGCCCGTAGGCGGACGGGTAAACTTGTAGGCGCCGTGGGAGGTACCGATGGCGATGGCCAGGGCGTCTACCTGGGTCTTCTTGACGAAGTCCGCCGCTTCTTCCGGGTCGGTCAGCATCTGGCTGTGGTCGAGAATACCTTCCGCGCCGATGCCGTCTTCCTCACCGGCCTGGCCGGTTTCCAGGGAGCCCAGGCAACCCAGCTCGCCTTCTACCGACACGCCACAGGCGTGGGCCATTTCCACGGTGCGACGGGTAACGTCGACGTTGTACTCGTAATCGGTTGGCGTCTTGCCGTCTTCACCGAGTGAGCCGTCCATCATCACCGAGCTGAAACCCAGCTGGATGGAGCGCTGGCACACCGCAGGGCTGGTGCCGTGATCCTGGTGCATGCACACCGGGATGTGGGGGAATTCTTCAATGGCAGCGAGAATCATGTGGCGCAGGAACGGCGCACCGGCATACTTGCGGGCACCGGCAGAGGCCTGGACGATCACCGGGGAATCGGTCTTGTCCGCAGCTTCCATGATTGCGCGCATCTGCTCGAGGTTGTTGACGTTGAACGCAGGCACACCGTAACCGTGCTCGGCGGCGTGATCCAGCATTTGCCGCATCGAAATCAGGGCCATGGGGAACTCTCCTTAATCGGGTAAAAGTCTGTTCAAAAGTGTCGTTGAACGGGTGGCGCTAACCACCCGCGCTCAGGCGCACTCAGGCGCCGCGTTCTTCGAGTACTGCAACGGCTGGCAGGGTCTTGCCTTCCACAAACTCCAGGAAGGCACCACCGCCGGTGGAGATGTAGGAAATCTTGTCTGCAACGCCGTATTTGTCAACGGCGGCCACGGTATCGCCACCGCCGGCCAGGGAGAAGGCGTCGCTGTCGGCAATGGCATTGGCCAGGGCCTTGGTGCCGTTACCGAACTGGTCAAATTCGAACACGCCGACCGGGCCGTTCCACAGGATGGTTCTGGCGGACTTCAGCAGCTCCGCAAAGTGGCTGGCGGTTTGCGGTCCCACGTCGAGGATCATGTCGTCCGCGCTGACCTCGTCGATGCCCTTGGTGGTCGCTGCGGCAGTCTCGGCGAATTCGCTGGCCACCACGACATCCACCGGCAGCGGGATTTCCACGCGGGCGGCGATGTCCTTGGCGGTGTCGATCAGGTCGTGTTCACAGAGGGATTTGCCAACCGGATGACCGGCGGCGGCCAGGAAGGTGTTGGCGATGCCGCCGCCCACGATGATCTGGTCGCAGACCTTTTCCAGGGCGTTGAGGACGTCCAGCTTGGTGGACACCTTGGAGCCGCCGACGATGGCAACCACCGGCTTGGCCGGGTTATCCAGGGCCTTGCCGAGGGCGTCCAGTTCAGCGGCCAGCAGCGGGCCAGCACAGGCTTCCGGGGCGAAGCGGGCAACACCGTGGGTCGATGCCTGGGCGCGGTGCGCGGTACCGAAGGCATCCATCACATAAACGTCGCACAGCGCGGCGTAGCGTTTTGCCAGCGCCTCATCGTCTTTCTTCTCACCCTTGTTGAAGCGGACATTCTCGAACAGCACCACTTCGCCGTCGGCCACCTCTACGCCGTCGAGGTAATCCTTGACCAGCCGTACTTCCTGGCCCAGCACCTGGCCCAGGTGGTCGGCTACCGGCTTCATTGAAGAGGCTTCGTCGTACACGCCTTCTTCCGGACGGCCGAGGTGAGACATCAGCATGACCCGGGCGCCGGCATCCCGCGCCGCCTTGATGGTGGGCAGCGAGGCACGGATACGGGCATCGCTGGTCACTTTGCCGTCTTTTACCGGTACGTTGAGGTCTTCACGAATCAGCACCCGCTTGCCAGCGAGGTCCATGTCGGTCATTTTCTTGATGGCCATAACATTTATCCCTTGGGAAAATTCTGAGATTACAGATCGTTGGTTAACCAGCTCTTGCTGACATCCAGCATCCTGTTGGCAAAGCCCCACTCGTTATCGAACCAGCACAGCACCTTCACCATGGTGCCACCGGTGACCCGGGTCTGGCCGCCGTCGACAATGCCGGAATGGGCATCATGGTTGAAGTCGGAGCTGGCCAGCAGTTCATCGGTGTAGCCAAGGATACCTTGTAACGGACCGCTTGCGGCCTGTTCTAACAGTTTGTTAACCGCCCCGACAGACGTCGCCTTGCGCACGTTGACCACCATGTCGATGGCGGACACGTTCATGGTGGGCACCCGCATGGCCACCGAACTGAAGCGCCCCTCCAGGTGAGGCAACAGGCGCTCGATACCGCGGGCGAGGCCGGTGTCCACCGGCACGATGTTGTGCAGGGCGCTGCGGGTACGGCGCAGATCCTGGTGATGATAGGCGTCGATCACCGGCTGG
>Ga0207716_100412_pt1 | contig 17836 bp, 14 predicted proteins | sample TtaePargueraPR_FD_187739 | JGI IMG/M metagenome (GOLD analysis project Ga0207716, IMG submission 187739) | Aerobic enrichment media microbial communities from Bioluminiscent Bay, La Parguera, Puerto Rico - Tt and P2 (5) (SPAdes) | ecosystem: Environmental > Aquatic > Marine > Unclassified ... | reverse complement strand
CCCCTCGCTCAACGGCATGGGCCGCCAGGGCGATGCCTGCGGCACGCTGGACCGGTTCGAAAGCCAGTTCCCGAATGCCTCCGCGGCGTCGCGGGCCCGTGCCGCGCGCGAAGCCGTTCGCGCCGGCTGCCAGTAGGGCGTGACGGCGGACCTGTCCGAAAGCGTCGCGCACTGGCTTGACCGGAACGTTCCGCCCGGACCGCTGGCGATCGCGTGTTCCGGCGGCAGCGACTCGCTTGCCCTTCTGCATCTGGCCAGCGCCTGGGCCCGCAAGGCCGGGCGCCGGCTAGACGTGCTCACCGTCGATCACGGCTTGCGCGCGGAAAGCGCTGCAGAGACACGCTTCGTTCTCGAGCACGCCCGCGCGCTCGGACATGACGGCTACAGCCTCGACTGGACAGGTGACAAGCCCCGCAGCGGCCTGCAGGCGGCGGCACGCGAGGCGCGGCACCGGCTGCTCGCCAAAGCCTGCGCCGGGCGCGGTGCGAAGACGCTGCTTCTCGCCCATACGCTCGACGACCAGGCCGAGACCGTCTGGATGCGGCTGGCCGCCGGCGGCGGCTGGCGCGGAGCCGGCGGCATGCAGGCCGTCGCCCCGTCGCCGGTCTGGCCCGAGGGGCGGGGGCTGCGCCTTCTCCGGCCCCTGCTGGACCGGCGCCGGCGCAATCTGCGGGCCTGGCTGGAGGCGCGCGGCCTGTCCTGGGTGGACGACCCGTCCAATGCCGATGCCCGCTACACCCGGGTGCGGATCCGCCGGCATCTTGCTGCGCTCGAGGCTGCCGGCTTCGATCCGGCGCGGCTGACCGGGCTGGCTGGCGATGTCGCGGTTCTGCGCGAGACCGAGGCGCGCGCGGCTTGGCGGCTCGCCGGAGAGGCCGTCGAATTCAGGCCCTGGGGTGGCCTCGCCCTGGAGCCGGATGTGCTGCGCGACAGCGCGCCCGCCATCCGGCGCGTCCTGCTCGAAGCCGCGGTCCTGGCCGTTTCCGGGCAGCGCGACCTGCCGCGCCGCGACGCGCTTGCGCGGCTGGAGAGTGCGATGCTCAAGGGCGCGCGCGCCACTGCCGCCGGCGTGATGGCCGGGTGCTGGCAGGGCCGGACCTGGCTGGTTCGCGATCCCGGTGCCGTGCTGGGCCGCGTGGACCGTTGCGGTGCCGGCGTCCTGAACGCCGATGGCGTCTGGGACGGGCGTTTCGCCGTGTCCGCCCTAGCCGCGGGCCAGACCGCCGGCGCGCTCGGGCGGTCATATGATGGCCTTGATGATCGGGCCATACTCGACACCTTGCCCGGGTTTGCACGGCCTTCGCTGCTGGCCGTACGCGGTGCGGACGGCCGGGTGAGCGCCATTGCAGGGCTCGGAACGCCTGCAGGGGCAGGCGATGACGGTCCGGTACAGCTGGACGGGCTGCAGACGCACAGATTTTGCACCCGGCTTCTCACGGGCGCTCCGGCGGCCGTGAGTGATACAAAATGATGCGCGCCCGGCCCGATTGCCGCATTTTACCGGGATGCGACGCTTTCGCACTGCGGCCCCGACTGGCAAGATGCTGCCGCAATGCCCACATATCGGTCGTGTACGGCCGAAACTTGAACGGATCTGACGCATGCAAATGAGAAATCTCGCGATCTGGGCCCTGGTCTTCGTGCTGCTGCTGGCGCTGTTCCAGCTGCTGCAGAACTCGTCCGACCAGTCGACCCCCGCCAGCGAGGTCACCTACTCGCAATTCCTCACGCGGGTGGAGCAGAACGAAATCTCGCAGGCGACGATCCAGGGCGACAAGGTGCGCGCGCAGACCGCGACCGGCCAGACCATCGTCGCGACGCTGCCGCCGCAGGACAACGACACCGTCCGCATCCTGCGCGACAATGACGTCGATATCCGCGTCCAGGAGGAAAGCCAGGACGGCAACTTCCTGCTGACCATGCTGATTAACTGGTTCCCCTTCCTGCTGCTGATCGGGGTGTGGATCTTCTTCATGCGCCAGATGCAGGGCGGCGGGCGCGGCGGCGCCATGGGCTTCGGCAAGTCCAAGGCACGCCTCCTGACCGAGCACCAGGGCCGCAAGACTTTCGACGACGTCGCCGGCGTCGACGAGGCCAAGGAAGAGCTCCAGGAAGTCGTCGAGTATCTCAAGGACCCGTCGAAATTCCAGCGCCTGGGCGGCAAGATCCCGAAAGGCGCGCTGCTGGTCGGCCCGCCGGGTACCGGTAAGACGCTGATCGCGCGGGCCGTGGCCGGCGAGGCCAATGTGCCCTTCTTCACCATTTCCGGCTCCGACTTCGTGGAAATGTTCGTCGGCGTGGGTGCGTCCCGCGTGCGCGACATGTTCGAACAGGCCAAGAAGAACGCGCCCTGCATCATCTTCATCGACGAGATCGATGCGGTCGGCCGCTCGCGCGGTGCCGGCCTGGGCGGCGGCAATGACGAGCGCGAACAGACGCTGAACCAGCTTCTGGTCGAGATGGACGGTTTCGAGTCGAACGAGGGCATCATCCTGATCGCCGCGACAAACCGCCCCGACGTGCTGGACCCGGCGCTGCTGCGTCCGGGCCGTTTCGACCGCCAGGTCGTGGTGCCCAATCCGGACATCACCGGCCGCGAGAAGATCCTCAAGGTCCACATGCGCGACGTGCCGCTGTCCTCCGACGTCGATCCCAAGGTGATCGCGCGCGGCACGCCGGGCTTCTCCGGTGCCGACCTGGCCAACCTGGTCAACGAGGCCGCCTTGCTGGCGGCGCGCCGCAACAAGCGGCTCGTATCGATGGCCGAGTTCGAGGACGCCAAGGACAAGGTCATGATGGGGCCGGAACGCCGCTCTATGGTGATGACCGACAAGGAAAAGCAGCTCACCGCCTATCACGAGGCCGGCCACGCCCTGGTCGCGCTGAACATGCCGGCCACCGACCCGGTCCACAAGGCGACGATCATCCCGCGCGGCCGCGCGCTGGGCATGGTCATGCAGCTGCCCGAGGGCGACAAGATGTCGATGACCCGCGAGGAGATGACCTCGCGCCTCGCCGTGATGATGGGCGGCCGCGTGGCCGAGGAACTCAAGTTCGGCAAGGAAAAGGTCACCTCCGGGGCCGCCTCGGACATCCAGCAGGCCACGCGCCTGGCCCGCGCCATGGTGACGAGCTGGGGTCTGTCCGACGAGCTGGGCACGATCGACTATGCCGACGACCAGGGCGAGGTCTTCCTCGGCCAGCAATTGATGCAGTCGCGCTCCATCTCGCCGGAAACCTCCCGCAAGATCGAGGCGGAAGTGAAGAAGCTGGTCGATCAGGGCCTGGCCGACGCCACCCGCATCCTGACGGACAAGCGCAAGGACTGGGAGACGCTCGCCGAGGGTCTGCTGGAATACGAGACGCTGACCGGCCAGGAGATCGACGACCTGCTCAACGGCAAGCCGCCGAGCCGTCCCGAGGACGATCCGACCCCGCCGCCGAGCGCACCCACCAGCGCCGTGCCCACCACGGACACGGACGAGGGTCCGGAAACGGGACCGGAACCGCAGGGCGCATAGCGTCCACAGCATTTCAGACGGAAAGCCCCGGACCTCAGGTCCGGGGCTTTTTCGTGCGCGCTCTTGCTTCCGGGAAAAACGCGGCGGTCATTGGCTGCTGAACATGTCGGCATCTCCGCGCGCCATCGGGCGCCGGAGGTGTCGGGCATTGCAGACGATCCGCCGGGAAGGTCTGGAATGAGGGGGAGTCGGGAAGTCCCGAGGGATCGTCTGCAACCCGGTGAAGCGGATTAAGAAGCGAGCCGATCGAGCCCGCCTCGGCGCCACCCGGTCCGTCACGCCTGTGCACCGGCGGGGGCGGACCGTGGGGTGATTATGCGCGGTATCGGCGGGGCGGGGATAAGTTTCCTTTGGGCCGCTTCGCGGCCGCCCCTCATCCGCCCTTCGGGCACCTTCTCCCCGGTTGGGGAGAAGGGGTTTTGGCGTCGCCGTCGATCACCCCCTCTCCCCGCACGGGGAGAGGGATAAAGGGTGAGGGGCGCGCGGCGACGCCGCGCCAGGCAAACCCCCGGCTTGCCATCGCGAACGACCGGGACTAGCAAGCGGCCATGGCCAAGTTCCGTGCGCGCAGAAATTCCGACATCCCCTTCGTCATGGGCGTGCTCAATGTCACGCCGGACAGTTTTTCCGATGGCGGCCAGTGGATCGACCAGGAAGCGGCGGTCGGCCGGGCGCTGGAAATGCTGGGCAATGGCGCCGACGTCATCGATATCGGCGGCGAGTCGACCCGGCCCGGGGCCGAGCCGGTTCCCGAGGCAGAAGAGTTGCGGCGCGTCATTCCGGTGATCAAGGCGCTGCGCGAACGTTCGGCGGCCCGGATCTCCGTCGACACGTTCAAGCCGGCGGTCGCCCGGGCGGCGGTCGAGGCCGGCGCGGATATCTGGAACGATGTGATGGCGCTGCGCCATGAGGGTGCGGTCGAGACGGCGGCCGAGCTGGGCGTTCCGGTCATCCTGATGCACATGTCCGGCACGCCGCAGGACATGCAGAAGAACCCGCAATACGTCGATGTGGTCTCGGACGTGTGCGACTTCCTCACCGAGCGGGCCGACATCGCCATGGGTGCCGGCGTGACGGCGGACAGTATCTGGCTCGATCCGGGCATCGGTTTCGGCAAGTCGCTGGACCATAATCTGGCGCTCATGCACGATCTCGATCAGGTGATCCGGCTGGGCTATCCCGTGCTCTTCGGCGCCTCGCGCAAGCGCTTCATCGCCGCGATCGACGAGGGCGCGGCCGAGATGGAACGCCTCGGCGGCTCGCTCGCCGCGGCCCTGCGCGCTGCCCAGGCCGGCGCCGCCATGGTGCGGGTTCACGATGTGCGCATGACGGTGCAGGCGCTCAAGGTGCAGGCCGCGATCCGCAAGGGCCGGTCCTGATGCCGGCCCTGCTGGGTCCCTGGACGCTCCTCGTGCTCGGCGGCGTGCTGGAAATGGTCTGGGCGATCGGTTTCAAATATGTCGGCCGCGACGCGCCGCTCTGGCAGCAGGGCGGGGTGGTTCTGGCGCTGGCCGGGTCGATGACGCTGCTCTTCCTGGCGATGAAACAGCTGCCCGCCGGAACCGCCTATGCCGTGTGGACCGGAATCGGCGCGCTCGGCGTGGCGACGGTGGGCATCCTCGTCTTCAAGGAACCGGCGACGCTGGCGCGGATCGTCTTCCTGGCGCTGATCCTGATCGGCATTGTGGGGCTCAAGGCGACCAGTTCGGGGAGTTGAGGGGGATCATGTCCCCTTTCACCTCAACCCTTGTCATCCCGGCCGGATGACCCGCGAAGGCGGGGCGCAGGGCCGGGACCTATAAACACAGTTGTGGGCCGGAAGCTGGCGCGGTGCCGATGCTGCAAATAACTGGAACAGCACCGGGCGTATGGGTCCCGGACTTCCGCCCCGCCTTCGCGGGGCGTCCATCCGGGATGACAACCACATGAGGTTTCGCGGTGCGAGAATGCCCTAGCCGAAGGGGTCGTCGATCGATGTCGCCGGTTCGGTGAACCAGCGCGGGCCGTCATCTGTCATGTAGAAATGGTCTTCCAGCCGGATGCCGAACTGGCCCGGCACGACGATCATCGGCTCGTTGGAAAAGCACATGCCCGCCGCCAGCGGCGTCTCGTCGCCGCCGACCAGGTAGGGATCCTCGTGGATATCCAGCCCGATCCCGTGGCCGGTGCGGTGCGGAATGCCCGGCAGCTGATAGCCCGGACCCAGGCCGCGGCGTTCCGCCTCGGCGCGGGCGGCGGCATCGACCGAGGCGCAGCTCGCGCCGATCTTCGCCGCCTCGAAGGCGGCAATCTGGCAGGCCTTTTCCGTATCCCAGATGTCACGCTGATGTGGCGTCGGTGTACCGAAAACATAGGAGCGGGTGATGTCGGACTGGTAGCCGTGAATGGCGCAGCCCGTGTCGATCAGCACCATGTCGCCCGCCTCCAGCGTCTTGGGCTCGGCCACCCCGTGCGGGAAGGCGGTGTCCGGGCCGAACAGCACGATGCAGAAGGTCGATCCGCCCGGCGCGCCGATCGCCTTGTGGGCAGCATGGATGAATTCGGTGACCTCGCGCGTGGAGATGCCGGGGCGCAGCATGCGGGCGGTGGCTTCATGGACGGCCAGCGTGGCGGTCTTGGTCGCCTGCATCAGGGCGATCTCGTCGGCATCCTTGATCATGCGGGCGGCGAGGACGGGCCGGGTCGCGTCGCCGGTCGCGCCGGGCCAGGTCGAGCCAAGGGCGTTGGCCGTCACCAGCGGCGTGTCCGGGGCGATGCCCAGAACGGCTGTCTGGCCCGGCGCCAGCGCGGCGACCTTGGCATAGGGGTCTTCGTGTTCTTCCCAGACGGTCAGCGGCGCCTCAAGACGCATGAAGCCTTCCAGCGTGCCGGTCTCGAAGGCGGGGCCGACATAGTCCAGCGCGCCATCGGCCGACACCAGCGCGCCGACCAGCCGCTCGCTCGCCGGCCAGCGCAGGCCGGTATAATAGGTCAGGTTGGAGCCCGCATTCAGCCAGACCGCATCGAGCCCGGCGGCGGCCATGCGTTCGCGCAGCCCGTCCAGCCGCTTGCGGAAGCTCGCCTCGGGGATGGGCCGGCAATGGCCCAGCATCTCGGTCAGGCGGTTCAGTTCGGTCGTGGCGTCGGACCCGCCGACGCCGCGTGTGGCCAGCATTTCGCTCATGGCGCCTCTCCGGTTGCCCCGGCCCCGTTCAGCGCTGTTGAGGCTGCAGCGAGGCTTCGTTGAAGAAGTGGCTGATCAGATTATAGCGCACGCCCCGGGTCGTCTCCTCGATTTCATGCAGCAGGCTGGAGGAGAAGACGAAAGCCGTACCCACATCGCCGCGATAGCCCTTGCCGGCATATTCCCGGAAGACCAGCTCGCCGCCCTCGTAATCGTCGTTCAGTGCGACCGAGAGGGCAAAGCGCCGGTAGAGCGTCGCGGGGTGCTGGTTGTCGCGATGGCCGATCTCGATGCCTTCGCGGGCGCCGGCATAGCGGGCGATGTGCAGCGTCTCGCGCCGCGTGACCTGGAAGGCGAAGGCCTTCATCACCTGCGGCACGACGCGGTCGTGGATGCGCTTGTCGAGGCGGGCCAGCAGGGCCTGGTCCTGGATGACATGGTCGATCCGGTCCTGCCGGTTGTAGTCGGAGACGGCGAATTTGTAGTCCGCCGGCGGTTCGCCGGGACCGGGCTTGGCGACGCGGAAATTGTCGGAGCTCTCGTAGTGCTCGATGAGGGCACGGCAGTCGGCGGGTTCCAGCACGTTGGGCACGACCAGGATGGGCGCATGGCCGGGAATCCAGCCGGCCTGTGCCTTGGTTGCGGCCTCCTGCGCGAGGTCCTTCAGGGCGGCAGTGCCGGCGGCGACGGTGTCGGTCGGCTCGGTCATGATGGAATGCACCTGTCCGTTGGCGGTGATGACGAAAACGCGGCTGGTCACGGGAGCCTGCAGGTCGGCGCCGCGCACCAGCCCGTAGCGGGCAAAAAGGGCGCCATTGCAGTCGCCCAGGATCGGCGCCTGCAGGCCGGTCTCGCGGGCGAAGGCCTTCATGGCCCGGGCTTCGGTGTGGGATGTCACGATGAAGAGATGGCCGCCGAGGGCATCGATGGCCGGTTCCGCCCGGGCCCAGGCGGTGAGGGCGGTACGCACATCGTTGCGGTCCAGCCGGTCGGCGAAGACCAGGATGGCCGGGCGGCCGGCAAAGGCATCCTCGAACAGGCGCACCTTGCGGCCGGCGGCATCGAGGGCGTCGAAATCCGGTGCGAAATCGCCCACGGCAATCTCGGCCCGGTAGGACTGCAGCAGGGGCGCGCTGCGTCCGAGAACATCGGTTTTGATCTGTAGCGACATGACCCGGCGATTGTCGCCGGATGGCCTTGTTCGGGGCCAGTGAAATCAGAGCCGCTCGAGGAATTTTTCCAGCCGTTGCATGTCTTTGGGCAGCGCTGTCTCAAAACGCAGCGCCTCGCCCGTCACCGGGTGTTCAAATCCCAGGATCGCCGCGTGCAGGGCCTGGCGGCGGAAGTCTTTCAGCTCGCGGCCATTGTCCGAGGTGGCGAGCAGATTGCCGCGTTTGTGGCCGTAGACCGGATCGCCCAGCAGCGGACAGCCGATATGGCCCATGTGGACGCGGATCTGGTGGGTGCGCCCCGTCTCCAGCCGGCATTCCACCTTGGCCGCCAGCCCCGTTCCGATCGCGGCGTCCGGCGCCTGGCCGTAGCGGGCGAGCGTGGCGTAGTTGGTGATGGCGTGCTTGCCCGCCTCGCTGTGGGGATCGCGCGGCACGACGAATTTCTTGCGGTCGTGCGGCGAGCGGGCGATCTGCGTCTCGATGCGGCCGGCCTTGGGCGAGGGGGCGTTGCGGGTGAAGGCGATATAGGCGCGCTCCACCGTGTGGGCCGCGAACTGGGCGGCGAGGCCCTGATGGGCCGCATCGGACTTGGCGACGACCATCACGCCGGACGTGTCCTTGTCCAGCCGGTGCACGATGCCCGGACGCTCCACACCGCCAATGCCGGACAGCGATCCCGCGCAATGATGCAAGAGGCCGTGCACCAGCGTGCCCGTCCAGTTGCCCGCGGCGGGATGCACGGCGAGGCCGGCCGGCTTGACCAGCACGATCAGATCGTCGTCCTCGAACAGCACGTCGAGATCCATCTTCTCCGGCGTCGGGTCCGCCGTGCGCGGGGCCGGGATGTCGAGCGCATAGACAGACCCCGCGGCGACCTTGGCGGACGGGTCGGTCAGCACCGTGCCGTCGACGCGCAGCTGACCCTGTTCGATCAGCGCCTTGAGCCGCGAGCGCGACAGCGTCTCGATGGCGCCGGCCAGCCAGCGGTCGAGGCGTTCGCCGGCCGCATCGGCATCGGCGGTGAGTTCGGTGAGCTGGGCTGTCCCGGTCATGGGCGGATCGTCCTTCAGGCGATGCAGGAATGCAACGCGCGGCTGAATGCTGCAGTGCGTCATCTACCTGTCACGGCTCTGTCGGCAAAGCGTCACGGCCAGTTCATAGACAAGCGCATCGGACCGCATGCCAAGGGGGCTGCGGTATAGCAAGGACTTAGACAATGACGTTGAAAGCGCGCCTGCTGGCGGCCGCGGCCCTGACCGCGCCCCTGTTTTTCGCACCTGCAGCGAACGCCCAGGACGACGACACCACGGTCGATGTGATCACGGTCACCACCCAGTTCCGCGAACAGTCCGTCGCCGACGTGCCGATCAATGTCAGCGCCTTCGACGAAGCCCTGCTGGAAGACCTCGACATCGCCGATTTCGAGGACCTGGCGGCCTTCACGCCGGGCCTGATCGTGCAGGAGCAGAGCCCGAACAATACCGGCTACTCCATCCGCGGCATCACGACCGACAGCGGCGAAGCGACCTCGGAAACCCGCGTCGCGGTGTTCCAGGACGGCGTCTCCATCACCCGCTCGCGCGGCTCCTATATCGAGCTCTTCGACATCGAGCGCATCGAGGTGGCCAAGGGTCCCCAGCCGACCCTGTTCGGCCGCGGCGCCCTGATCGGCGGCATCAACATCATCCAGAACAAGGCCGATGACGAGCAGTCCGGCTCTTTCGGCATGGGCTTCGGCAATGAAGGCCAGGTCGAGGTGCGCGGCCATGCGAACTTCCGCCTCGCCGACGGCTACGGCCTGCGCATCGCTGGCGTCTCGCGCGAGCGCGACGGCTATATCGAGAACACCGAGGGCGGCGATCTTCAGGGCCGCGACACCCAGGCCGTGCGCCTCGTGCTGTCGGGTACGCCGAACGATGTCTTCTCCTTCGACCTGATCGCCAACTACCAGCAGGACACGCCGCCGGGCACCTCCTTCAAGTCGGGCACCCTGCCGGCGATCGGCGGCGATACCGACCCGTTCACCGCGGCCTCGCTGAACACGTTCGGCGGTTTCGAGGGCGGGGCCGAACTGGGTCTGGACCGCGAAGTGCGCGGCGTGACCTTCCTGGCCGACTACCAGATGTCCGACGCCTGGACGCTCAGCGCGATCACGGGCTGGCGCGATTTCGAGTCGGTGGAAATCTTCGATCCGGACGGCACTTTCCTGCCCTTCCTCGCCATCGCCGAAGACGCCACGGGCGAGCAGTTCAGCCAGGAATTCCGCTTCTCCTACGATGCCGGCGGTGCGCTGACCGGCTCGATCGGCGCGCTCTACTTCCACGAGGAAGGCGAGCAGCGCATTCCGATCGCGGCCAACGAAGCGGTCGCCCAGGCCGTGCTCGCGCCGACCCTGGCCGCCGGTTTCGGCGCCACGGTGGAACAGCTGGAAGGCCTGCTGGCGCTCAACGGTTTCCCGGGCGTCGATCTGGACAACCCGCTGAGCCCCTTCCCCTATTCCGTGGCCGCCCTGCTGCAGATGGGCCAGCTCGTGCCGCTGCGCGACTATTATCTGGAAGAGGGGTCCAACTCGGGCGAGACCACGTCCTACGACATCTTCGCCGACGCCTCCTACGCCGTCACCGACCGTCTGACCCTGACAGCCGGCCTGCGCTGGACCTATGAGGACAAGACCTCCTCGGGCTATGGCCGCAATATCAACGGTCCGAACTTCGTCACCTTCGGCAACACGCTGGTCACGCCCTACACGCCGAACGGCGAGACGGTGAGCCAGTCCGGCGAGTTCGACGATTTCACCTGGCGTTTCGCGGCCTCCTACGCGGTCAGCGACATGCTGAACGCCTGGGTCAGCTATGCCCGCGGCCGGCGTCCCGACATCATCTCGGTGGACACGGACAGCCCGACAATGTTCTCCGAAGCTCCGGCGGAAATCGTCGACTCCGTCGAGGCCGGCGCCTTCTGGACCCATGCCTATGGCACGCTGTCCGGCTCGGTCTTCTATTCGGAATACGAGAACTTCCAGACCACGCGCTTCGATCCGAACACGATCAGCTATGTGACGGACAATGCCGGCAACGCCACCCAGTACGGGCTGGAACTGCAGGGCCAGTTCGATCTGGGCGCGCGCTCGGAACTCTATGTCAGCTACGCCTATAATTCGGCGACTTTCGACGACACGGACTCCAGCGGCAATGCGCTGGAACTGGCGGGCAATACCTTCCGCTACGCGCCGGAGCACACGGTCGCCGTGGGCCTGAACTGGTCCGTCGCCGAGGGCGACTGGGGTGCGCTGACCTTCCTGCCGACCTATTCCTGGCAGTCCAAGGTCTATTTCGACAATAATAACGACCGCTTCGGCGGCATCCTGCACCAGGACGCCTACGGCCTGCTGAACGCCCGCCTGCGCTTCGACGACGCCCAGGAGCGGTTCCATGTCGAGCTCTACGGCACCAATCTGACCGACGAGGAATACCTCATCGATGCGGGCAATACCGGCGGCAGCTTCGGCATGCCGACCTTCATCGCCGGCACGCCGATGCTCTACGGCATCCGCGGCGGGGTGGAGTTCTAATTCCCCAGGGGGCTGGGGCGGATGGCGCGCCGGGCACGGGTTCCGGCGCGCCATCTTCGTTAATGACCGTAGTGAACCCGTCGCGTATTTGCGCTAGTGAATGGTGTTCACGGCCGTTGCGTGCCGGAAGAGGGGAAGGCTGATGACCGACTTCAAGCTGACACGGCGGACTGCGCTGATCGGTGCCGCGGGCGCGGGACTGGCCGTCAGTGCCTGTTCCAGCGAACCGGAGCGTTTCGAGCCGCGCGGCGAGGGGACGTTCCGGCACGGCGTGGCCTCCGGCGATCCGGATGCGACCAGCATCATGCTGTGGACCGCACTCACCGAGGATGGCGGCGGCTGGCGCGGCGTCGAGGTGGCGCGCGACGAGGCCTTCGCCGACATCGTTTTCGAACAGGGCGAGGAGATCGCCTATATCCAGGCCCAGCCCCTGGGGACGCTGAAAATCCTGGCGACGGGCCTCGAGCCGGGCCAGCGCTATTTCTACCGTTTCCGCCTCAATGACGAATACTCGCCCGTCGGCGTGACGCGCACCCTGCCCCAGGGCGCCGTCGATCAATACCGCATCGGCGTGTTTTCCTGCTCGAACTTCCCGGCCGGCCATTTCAACGCCTATCGCGAGGCCGCCGAAAACGGTGGGCTGGATCTCGTCCTCCACCTGGGCGACTACATCTACGAATACGGCATGGGCCAGTACGCCACCGGCGACGCCGAAGCGCTGAACCGGGTGCCCAGCCCGCAGCACGAGATCGTCTCCCACGCCGACTATGTCGCGCGGCACGCCCAGTACAAGTCCGACCCTGACCTGCAGGCGCTGCATGCCGCCGCGCCCTGGATCATGAGCTGGGACGATCACGAGACCGCCAACAATTCCTGGACCGGCGGCGCCCAGAACCACAATGAGGGCGAGGGCGCCTGGGACGCGCGCCGCAATGCTGCGCTGCGCGCCTGGTACGACTGGACGCCCTCGCGCGAGCCGGCGGATCTGCGCGATCGCTACGGCGTCTACGAGATCGGCGATCTGGCCACGCTGTGCCTGATCGAGAGTCGGCTGGTCGCCCGCGACCAGGAGATCCTCAACGAGACCTTCCCGGTCGCCTCCGACGCCGATATCGAGGATCCCGAGGTCATCGCGGCGGTCGAGGCGTGGAAGCGGGACGTGGTCGGTGCGGAGGATCGCGAGCTGATCGGGGCCGAACAGATCGCCGGCATCCGCGAAGCCTGCGCGGCGTCCAAGGCGGCCGGCAAGCCCTGGCGGCTGCTGGCCAACCAGGTGATCATGAGCCGGGTGCATTTCCCCGACTTCTCGCAGGAAATGCCCCGCTGGCTGCGCTGGTGGGCGACGCGGGACAGCGAGTTCGCGCGCAATTTCATCCTGCGCACGCGTTTCGACATCCCCTTCAATCTGGACATGTGGGACGGTTATCCGGCCGAGCGGGAGCGCCTCTTCTCGGCCCTGCGCGAGGCGGAGGCCGACATCATCACCCTGACCGGCGATGTGCACTCCTTCTGGGCCAACACGATGACGGATGCGCAGGGCAACCGGATCGGCACCGAATTCGTCGGCACTTCGGTCACCTCGCCCTCGCCCTTCTCGGGCTTTTCCGCGCCGGGCGTGGATTACGGGCAGATGATGATCGAGGCGAATACGGACGTGGCCCACTGCAACATGGTCGATCACGGCTATATCCGTCTCACCCTGACGCCGGACACGGCCGAGGCGGACTATGTGACGGTGTCCACCATCCTGCAGCGCGACTACCGCGCCGGTCTGGACAGCCGCTGGCGGCTGCGCCGCGACGCGGAAGAGCTGGCCCCGGAAGCGGAACGCATCGCCTAGCGCACGTCGGGAAGCGCAAACGAAAACGGGCGGCCCCGCCGGGGCCGCCCGTTCGCGTTGAGGTGTGGCTCAGGACTTACTGAGCCTGGGCCTGGGCTTCCGCACGGATGCGGGCTGCCACGCTCTCGTCATTGCGCGCGGCGTTGGCGATCGAGTTGTACTCGACCACGGTCAGGCCGGCATCCTGGACGATCGTTTCCATCTCGGCCTGGGCTTCCTGCTGGATCTCGGCCTGGGCCTCCTGGCTTTCGGCTGCCTGCAGGCGCGGCTGAACGTCCTGGACGAGCGTGTTGATATCCTGGGCGGCCTCGACGAAGGCCACGACCTGCTCGTCGGTCAGGGTGAAGGTTTCCGCTTCGGCCTGGGCGCCGGCTTCAGCCTGGGCGAATGCCGGCATGGCGGCGGTTCCGGCCAGAGCGGTGGCGGCGATGGCGGCGGTGAAAATCTTGTGAGTCATGTTGAGCCTTCCCGTTTGCTGGACAATATTGGGTTCGAGTGCGCCCAATGTTCTCAGAACGGCTTTCCGCCTAACAGCGTTCCATTACGATTGCACGTCATGATTACAGGGGTATGCGATGAGCCCAAATACATGCGCGTTACATATGCAATATTGGGATTGTATTGCTTTTCCCGTGCAACTAACTGCAGAATCCCGGTGTCCGGATTATGCGGTGCTGGTTCGGGCGATCCATCGGGCCGCGGCCGGTTAAACGCGCCCGCACGCCGGCCTATAGTCGGATTGTCCGGCTGCCAGGGTGCCGGCGCGCCGCTGGCCTTTCGGGGGGGGCGGCGATGCAGCCACAAGGGAAGGTCACGTCATGAAACGCAGGATGCTGGGAAAGAGCGGTCTGGAAGTGTCCGCCCTGGGGCTCGGATGCATGGGCATCAGCTTTGCCTATGGCGCACCGATGGAGAAGACCGCGGCGCTCGACCTGCTCCGCCAGGCGCACCGCATGGGGGTGACCTTTTTCGATACCGCCGAGGCCTATGGCCCCTTCACCAATGAGGAGACGGTCGGCGAGGCGCTGGCGCCGGTGCGCGACGATGTGGTGATCGCCACCAAATTCGGCTTCCGCTTCGACGAGACGGGCCGGATCGCCGGCATGGACGGCCGGCCGGAGAATGTCCGCGCCGTGGCCGAAGCCTCGCTGAAACGGCTCGGCACGGACCGGATCGACATCTTCTACCAGCACCGGATCGACCCGGCCGTTCCTGTCGAGGAGACGGCCGGCGCCGTGAAGGAGCTGGTTAAGGAGGGCAAGGTGCTGCATTTCGGCCTGTCCGAAGCCGGCGCCGACGCCATCCGCCGCGCCCATGCCGTCCAGCCCGTCGCCGTGCTGCAGAGCGAGTATTCGCTGTGGTGGCGCGAGCCGGAGGCGGAAATCTTCCCGGTGCTGGAAGAGCTGGACATCGGTTTCGTGCCTTTCAGCCCGCTGGGCCGGGGTTTCCTCACCGGTGCGATCGACGAGACCACGACCTTCGACAAGGGGGACTTCCGTGCCCGCCTGCCGCGTTTCGCCGAGGAGAACCGCCGGGCCAATGCCCGCCTGCTCGATCTGATCGACACGCTGGCGACGGAGAAGGGCGCCACCAAGGCGCAGATCGCCCTGGCCTGGATCCTGGCGCGCAAGCCCTGGATCGTGCCGATCCCGGGCACGACCAAGCTGCACCGTCTGGAGGAAAATCTCGGTGCGGCGGAGATCGCCTTCACCGCGGCCGAGCTGGCCGGCTTCGACGAGGCGCTGGACGCGATCGACGTGGTCGGCAACCGCTATCCGGAAGAATTGCAGGCCGCGATCAATCGCTAGGCCGAAACGAAAAGAGCCCCGTCCGGCGGACGGGGCTCTTTCTGTGTGTACCGGCCAAAAGCCTAGGCGCGCTCGACCATGCGCATGAAGCGGTCCTTCAGGGCGGCGTCCGTCTTGAACTCGCCGGTGAAGGTCGTCGTGATGGTCGACACGTTCGGGTGATGCACGCCGCGCGTGGTCATGCACTGGTGCTTGGCGTCGACCAGAACGGCCACGCCGCGCGGCGCCATCGCTTCGTTCAGCGCATCGGCGATCTGGGCGGTCATCGTCTCCTGCGTCTGCATGCGCTTGGAGAAGATCTCCACCACGCGGGCAATCTTGGAAATCCCGACCACGGCTTTCTGGGGCAGGTAGGCGACATGCGCCACGCCCAGGATCGGCGCGAGGTGGTGCTCGCAATGGCTCTCGACGTCGATATTGGTCAGCATGACCATGTCGTCATAGCCCTGCACGTCCTCGAACGTCTTGCCGAGTGCGCTCATCGGATCGGCTTCATAGCCCGAGAACCACTCGGACCAGGCCTTCACCACGCGCTTGGGCGTGTCGATCAGGCCTTCGCGGGCCGGATCGTCGCCGGCCCAGGCGATCAGGGTGCGCACGGCCTCTTCGGCCTCTTCGCGGGTCGGTTGGGTCTTCTCAGCGCCAGCAAGGCGCACGGCTTCTGGTGTCACGGCGTCCATCCCCATGGATCCTTTCGTTGTCGGGTCGGCCCCGACCTTGTACGTCAGGACCGTAGTGCCGGTTTCCGGATCGAGGATGCAGTGCCGGATTTTTTCACCCGGTGCCTGAAATCCTCTGTTTTCGCGCAGCAGCGCTGTCCCGTATTTAGGCCTTCCTTGCGGGATTTCCAATGATATGACCGCAGGACAGGCGCGAATTTTTCACGCCCTTGACACAAGCTGGACTGACAAGACGATGAAATCGCTCACCCTTTACGACACCATGGCGCGGCGAAAACGCGCATTCGAACCGATCGACCCCGGCCGGGTGACGCTTTATGTCTGTGGTCCGACCGTCTACAGCTATGCCCATATCGGCAATGCGCGCCCGCCCGTCGTGTTCGACGTGCTGCGCCGCGTCCTGTCGCATCTCTATGGCGCGGACAGTGTCGTGCTGGCCGCCAATATCACCGATATCGACGACAAGATCATGGCCGCCGCCCGGGAAAGCGGTGAGGGCATCGAGGCCGTGGCGACGAAATTCGCGAAGATCTACCGCGAGGACCTGACCGCGCTGGGCGTCGCGCCGCCGAGCATCGAGCCGAAGGCGACCGATCATATCGAGCCGATGATCGCCATGATGCAGCGCCTGATCGATGACGGTCATGCCTATGCCGCGGAAGGCCATGTCCTGTTCTCGGTGAAGTCCTACGAGGCCTATGGCGCGCTTTCCAAACGCTCGCTCGACGACATGATCGCCGGGGCCCGCGTGGAAGTGGCGCCCTACAAGAAGGACCCGTGCGACTTCGTGCTGTGGAAGCCCTCATCGGACGAGGAGCCCGGCTGGGACAGCCCCTGGGGCCGCGGCCGGCCGGGCTGGCACCTGGAATGCTCGGCCATGTGCGAGACGCATCTGGGCGAGACGATCGACATCCATGGCGGCGGTATCGACCTGGTCTTCCCGCACCATGAAAACGAGATCGCCCAGTCGACCTGCGCCCATGGCGGCAAGACGATGGCGAACTACTGGCTGCACAACGGCTTCCTCAACATGGGCTCGGACAAGATGTCCAAGTCGCTGGGGAATGTCGCGCTGATCCACGACCTCCTGAAGGACTGGCCGGGCGAAGTGCTGCGCTGCGCGCTGCTGACGGCGCACTATCGCGCACCGCTGACCTGGAATGCCGACCTGCTGACGAAGACCCGCCGCTCGCTCGACCGCATCTATGGCGTGCTGCGCCGGCTGGGCCATCTGGAACCGGTCGGGACGGATGTGCCGGAAGCCTTCCTCGACGCGCTGCTGGACGATCTCAACACGCCCAAGGCGATGTCCGAACTCTTCCAGCTGGCCGGCGAGGCCAACAAGGCGGAGACGCCGCAGGAAAAGGCCGAGGCCAAGGGCCGGCTGCTGGCGGCCGGTGCGCTGATGGGGCTGGGCCAGGACGATCCGGATGCCTGGTTCGGCCTGGCGGGCATGAACCCCGATGAACGCATGGAGATCGACGCGCTCATCGAGCGGCGCCAGGCGGCCCGCGAGGCCAAGGACTGGGCCGTCGCCGACGAGGTTCGCGACGAGCTCAATGCGCGCAAGATCCAGGTCGATGACGGTCCGGAAGGCTCGACCTGGCGGAAGATGGCGGAGTAGTGCGATGGCCCTCAAGGGCTTCAATGTGATGCTGCAGGCCGAGGACGGTGTGGGCGCGTGTTTCGTCGCCTATGGCGTGGTCGCGGAGACCGAGGAGCAGGCCGCCCGCCTCGCCGAGGGCGCGGCCCAGGCGGAAGGCTTCTGGTCGGTCGAGACCGACGAAGTCTGGCAGCCCGAACCCGATGGCGACGAGGATTTCGGCGGCATCCCCGAAGTCCTCGGCCGCAACGATCCCACCTATCTCGACGAGGACGAGGAAGACTGGGACTAGGGGGCTCCCGGAGCTGTACGCCCGTGCTTCCCCCGGCCTTGTGCCGGGGTCTGGTTGAGGTGAAAACGAGCGCTTAGGGCCGCCTTCGGCAGGCCCCTGTGTGTTGGAAGTGTCGTAGGCTGGTTGCGCGAAGGAGGCCGCCAGGCCCTTGGCGCATGTGACGCCGTGTTCCGGCTCGGGCCCCTT
>Ga0207716_100411_pt1 | contig 17866 bp, 18 predicted proteins | sample TtaePargueraPR_FD_187739 | JGI IMG/M metagenome (GOLD analysis project Ga0207716, IMG submission 187739) | Aerobic enrichment media microbial communities from Bioluminiscent Bay, La Parguera, Puerto Rico - Tt and P2 (5) (SPAdes) | ecosystem: Environmental > Aquatic > Marine > Unclassified ... | reverse complement strand
AAGCGGCGGCCCCGACGGACGAACTTAACCGAAGAAGGACAGGATGGTCTGCGGCGCCTGGTTCGCGATGGAGAGCGCCTGAACGCCCAGCTGCTGCTTGACCTGCAGCGACTGGAGGCGGGCGCTTTCCTTGGCGAGGTCGGCATCCACGAGATTCCCGATACCCTTTTCCACGGAGTCGGACAGCTTGGTGACGAAGGTGTTGTGCACTTCGAGCGCCTTGGAGTCCGTACCGAGGGTGGCCAGGGACGTGTTCAGATTGTCCAGCGAGGTTTCCAGCGCCGTCGCCACTGTCGAGGCGTCGGAAGCCGTCGCGATGGAGTCTGAAGCCCCCACCGTCACGATCGTACCGCCCAGGGAGAAGTCCTGGGAGGACACGGTGATCGTGTTCGTGCCGTCCGCGTTCGCCAGCGCCGTGATCGAGGAAACGCTTCCGTCGATCAGGTTGGTGCCGTTGAACTCGGCATTGGACACGATGGTGGAAATCTGATCGCGAAGCGCGGAAAAGTCGGCATCGAGCGCAGTGCGCGAAGCCGAGTCGAGCGACACATCAGAAGCGGCCAGGGCCTTTTCCTTCATTTCGACCAGTAGATCGGAAATGGCCTCACCCGCGGCCAGACCGACATCGGTGACCGAGGAGGCAAGGTCGAGCGACTGCTGAACCACACCAAAGCCGGCCACCTGGGATCGCATGCGCTGGGCAATGGCGAAGATGCCGCCATTGTCTTTCGCACTCGAAACCTCGAGCCCGGTGTTGATACGATTCTGAACTTCGCCCATTTCCGCGTTCGTCTTGTTCAGGTTCTGCAGGGCAACCATGGCCCCAGCGTTCGTGTTGACAGACAGTGTCATTTTTGAGCTCTCCATTCTGGATGCATGAAAGACCGGCCTTTTGCGGCCATGAGCGTTTTGCTCAGCCGATGTCTTCGCAAGGGGCGTGCCGCGAGACGCTCGAAATTCAGAATGGAAATTCAGTACGTTAGAAACGAAAAAGGGCGCCTCCCGAGGGAAGCGCCCGAACCTGCCGGTTGAGTTTTGCCGAGGCGGAAAATTCTACCCGGCCACTCCGCTTGCCTGGCCGTCCGACTGTTGCGGCATCAGCCCCTGCATGATGGTGCGGTTGATGTCGATCAGGTCGTCCAGGGCGGCCGGATTGCGCAAGGCGACCGAACCGTGTTTCGAGGCGAAGATCGACAGCGAGATGATCGCGGCGCGAAGGCTCTCGGGCAGCTGGTTGTCCGTGCTCGCACAGTCGACCGCGAGATTGCTCCAGACACGCCGGTTCCAGTCGATGGCCTCGGCCCGCCCCTTCAGATCGGCTTCGGGCAGCGACTTGGCGTTCATCAGTGATCGCGTGACCTGCGCGAACAGCCGGTACTCGGTCGCCCGGGGGTTTTCCGCACGGGCGGAAGCGGTCTGATACGCTTGAAGGGACATTATTTCAGTCTCTCGTCTTCGTAGCTCATGAGCTTCCGGCAACCCAGAAGCGCCTTGTAGTATTCCCCGGCGGTGACATCGCGGCTGACCGAGACGCAGGCCGACAGGATGGCGGGATCCGACACCACGCCCATGAACTCGTTCAGGCGCAGGACGAATTCGTCGTAGAACGGGTCCATGCCGTCCTTGTCGGACAGATACATCAGCATGATCGGGTAGTAGATCCGCCGCGCCGGCGTCGTGACATCGTCTTCCTGCAGGATGTCCTTCTCGCGCAGCACGGAGGCCTTGTTCTTGAGGACCAGGTTCGCGCGGCGGTCGCCGTTCTCGATGACGGCGCCGTTGAGCACGAACTTCTCGCCGGGCTTGAGCGATATTTTCAGAGGCATGCCATGTCTCCAGCTGGCGCCGGCTGAGGGGCCTTGAGGATTCGATGCGCTGAGAATTGCAAGCGCTGGTGAAGAAAACGTTTCCACAAGCACCGCCGACCGCCAATCACCGTTAGCGAGTTCTTAAAGCGAATCCCCGTGCGGTGGGCCTGAAGCCCGGCGAATGGACCATCATGCAGCAGACACAGCCCCTAGATCTCGCAAAAGAGCTTTCAGCCGAAGCCGAAGCGACCCGCAACGAGGCCAGCGACGCCGTCGAGTTCGACGGCAGCGCCATGCGGGTCGACGCGCATGTCGATCGCGTCCCCCGCTCCAAGCAGGCCCAGCTGCGCAAGGTGTCGGCGCTGGTCAAGCGCGGCCTGAAACTCACCGCGGAAGGCGATCACGCCCAGGCGGCTAAGCTCGGCCTGCGCGCGGTCGAACTGGCGCCGGACCTGGCGCTCACCAATCACTTCCTCGGCCTGTGCCTCTACAAGCTGGGCCGCCTCTCCCGCGCGCTCGACTTTTTCGAACGGGCCTGGAAAATCGACCCCAACGACCCGGAAATCTACGAGAAGATGGGCCTGGTGGCCTGGAAGCTCGACATGCTGGAAGTGGCGGAGAAATTCTACCGCCTCCAGCTCAAGGGCACGCCGAACTCCCTCAACGGCACCATCAACCTGGCCGGCGTGCTGCGCGACCAGGGCAAGTTCGACGTCGCGATCGAACTGTTGCGCGCGGCGATCTACGCCAACCCGGAAAACTACGATCTGTGGAATTCGCTCGGAACCGCGCTGACCGAGAAGGGCGACCAGGAAGAGGCGGAGACCTTCTACCTGGAGGCCCTGCGTCTCAAGCCCGATTTCGGCCGCGCCCACAACAACCTGGCCAATGTCTACGAACTGCAGTGCCAGCCGGAAAAGGCGATCGGGCATTTCGAGGAAGCCCTGAAGGATCCCTCCGACCCGCAAGAGGCCGCCGCCATGCGTCACGGCCGCTCCATGGTGCTGCTGGCAGCGGGACATCTGAAGGAGGGCTGGGAGGCCTATGACAGCCGCCTCGACCCGACGCGCACCAAGGCGACGGTCTTCTCCATCGACCTGCCCCGCTGGAACGGTCTGGACGTCGAGGAAATCCGCGGCAAGACCGTCCTCTTCGTCGGCGAGCAGGGGCTCGGCGACGAAGTGCTGTTCATGAATGTTGTGAAGGACCTGGAGGAGGCCATCGGGCCGGAGGGGCAGCTGCGCATCGTCTGCGAGAAGCGCCTGCAGCCGCTGGTGCGCCGCTCCTTCCCCAAGGCCGAGGTCTTCCCCCACACCACACTGTCGATCGAGGGACGCGAACTGCGCGCCCTGCCGGACGCCCAGAAAGGCGCCGATATCTGGTGCGCGATGGCGACGCCCATGGCCGCCTTCCGCACCTCGCTGGAGGATTTTCCGGACGAGCCCGGCTATCTGGTGGCCGACCCGGAGGCCAAGGCGGCGTTTCGCGAGCAGATCGACGGTTTCGGCGACGGGCTGAAAGTCGGCATCCTCTGGAAATCGCTGAAGATGGATCCCAAGCGCTCGCGCTTCTTCTCGGCCTTCGATGCCTGGGAAGGCGTGCTCAAGACGCCGGGATGCGACTTCATCAATCTCCAGTATGGCGATGTGGAAGATGAAATCGCCCTGGCCGAAGAACGGTTCGGCGTCCCCATCCACATGCCCCAGGGCATCGATCTGCGCCAGGAACTCGACAAGGTGGCGGCCCTCTCCTCGAGCTGCGATCTCGTCATCGGCCCGATGAACGCCACGTCCAACCTCGCGGCGGCCTGCGGCGGCAAGGTCTGGTTCGTCCATGCCCGCTCGAGCGCCTGGACCCTTCTGGGCACCGGGCGGCAGCTCTGGTACCCGCAGACCCGGTCCTTCTTCGGCGACGGCTTCCAGGACTGGTCCAACACGATGCGCCAGGTCGAGACCGCGCTCGCAGAAGAGGTCTCGGCCCGCTCATGAACCCGCTCCCGCCAGGCCGGATCGCCATCCGCGCCGACGGCGGCGGGGGGATCGGCCTCGGGCATGTCATGCGCTGCGCGGCACTGGCCGCGGCGCTCGACCGGCTGGGCCATCGCACCGTGTTCATCACGGCAACGCCGGAAGTCCTGCCGGCCTGTCTGGAAGACACGGCCGATATCCGCATTCTCGACGAGGCGGAGACCGCCGCCCGCCTGACCGGCTTCCTGCTGCGCAGCGACGTCTCGGTGCTGGTGGGCGACTGGAAACATGTCGATGCCGCCCTCGTCGCCGCCGTGCGTGCCTCCGGGATCGTCACGGCCCTGCTGGGCGGACAGACCGGCGAAGCCACGCCGGACCTGCTGATCCGCCAGTCGCTGGCCGAAACGCCGCCTCCGCCGGGCGTGGCGACGCTCGACGGTCCGGGCGTCCTGCTGCTCGGTGGCAGCTATGCCGGCCTGCCGGCGCGCACCGTCGCGCCTGTCGCCCGGCGCATCCTGGTCAGCCTCGGCGGAACGCAGACGCCGGTGCTGGACCGCATCGAAAGCGTTCTGAACGCGCTGGCGGACGAGATCGCCATCGAGGTGGAGGTCCGCCGCCCGGGCGGCGGACAGATCCCGCTGCCGCCATTGCTGACCGCGCTGCAGGAGGCCGATATCGGCATACTCGCCGGCGGCACGACGCTTCACGAAGCCGCGGCCACCGGCCTGCCCGTCCTCTGCGTGCCGATCGCCACGAACCAGGAGATGCGTGCCGGACAGGTCGAACCGCTCGGACTGGGGCTCAGGATCGATCCCGACGACGGGCTGGAGGACCGGCTGGCCGAGGCCTTGCGGGCCCTCATTCCCGACGCCGGGCGCCGCCAGGCCATGGCGCTGGCGGGACAGACCCTTGTCGACGGTCAGGGCGCCGATCGCGTGGCCCGCCATATCCTCGAACACAGCCTGCCCCGCACGCCCGGAATCGCAGTAATTTCTTAAGATCGGCCGGGCGCACTGTGTCCGACACCACACCTTGATTCGCGACCCGCCAGAGGCCCTCCGCGTGACCGACACCCAGACCCCCGAAACCTGGCCGAACTTCCTGGTGATCGGCGCGCCCAAATCGGGCACGACCTCGCTCTACCACTATCTGCGCCAGCATCCGGACGTCTTCCTGTCCACCGTGCGCAAGGAAGGCCGCTTCTTTTCCGGCGTGGGCGACGGATCGGTCTACTGGCCGGATTTCTACCATTTCGACACGGCGCCGACCGTGGCCGACTACCAGGCGCTGTTCGCCGACTACAAGGGCGAGGCCCGGGTCGGCGACGTCTCGCCGGACTACTATGCCTACGCGCCCATCGCGGCGCGGCGGGTGATGACCTATTGCGGGCCGGACACGCGGATCATCGCCATCCTGCGCAACCCGGTCGACCGGGCCTATTCCCACTATCTCCAGAATGTCCGCCGGGACGCCGAATTCCTGTCCTTCGCCAAGACGCTGGAGGTCGAGCCGCAGCGGGTGAAGGAAAACTGGGGCTTCCAGTGGCTCTATACCGAGACCGGCCGCTATGCCGGCCGGCTGCGCCACTATGTCGACCGCTTCCCCACGCTGATCCTGCTTCAGGACGAGCTGGACCGGGACGGTCCGGCCACGATGAAACGGATCTTCCGCTTCCTCGAGCTGGATCCGGTGCCGGTGGAAATGGACAAGCGCTACAATACGGGCGGCATTCCACGCACCAAGCTGCCCATTCTCGAGGGCATCCATGACGACCGCGCCAGCGAAAGCTTCGAGACCCTGCATGCCGAGCTGGTCGCCCCGGTCAGCGGCACGTCCGGCGCAACCAGTGCCGACGGCGTCTATCCGCCGATCCAGGAGGACAAGGTCACCGTGCCGCCCATGCCCGCGGATATACGCGAGGACCTGGAAGACCGGTTTGCGCCCGAGATCGAGGCGCTGGAAGAACTGATGGGCCGGGAGATCCCGGAATGGCAGCGCGGATGACGCTCTCCAGCCTCTCGTCCGGCGTACTCGTCACCGGCGTCGGCGCCCCGCCCGGCCTGGGCACGCTGCGCTCGCTGAAACAGGCCGACCCCGGCCTCAGACTCGTCGCCGCCGACATCAATCCGCTGGCCGGCGGCCTGTTCGAGCCCGGCACGACGGGCTGCGTCCTGCCCTCCGCCGCGAACCGCGAAGCCTATCGCAGCGCCGTGCGCGCTCTTTGCGCCCGCGAAGGCCTGGACATCGTGATCCCCGGCTCCGAGGCCGAGGCCGCCGCCCTGGCGCCCGTCGCCCGCGACTGGTCGGCCGACGGGCTCAGGGTGCCGGTTCCCGATCCGGACGTGCTGCGCTACGGGATCGACAAGGGGCTGCTGCTGGCCCGCGCCGAAGCGGCCGGCCTGCCCTGCCCCACCACGCTGCAGCCGGAGACCGAAGCCGATCTGGACGCTTGGACCGGCGGCTTTCCCTGCGTGATCAAGCCGCGCACTTCGCGCGGTGCACGCGGCGTCTCCTATCCGGACGACATGGACAGCCTGCGCCGCGCCTGGATCGAGACCGCCGCCGACCATGGTCCCTGCGTCGTCCAGACCTTCATCCCCGGCGGCGCCGAGACGGTCTACACGATCGGCTCGCTGTGGGACCGCGGCGAACTGATCGTCTCCACCCTGCACCGGAAACTCCAGACCAATCCGCCCACGGGCGGCGTCGCCGTGGCCGGCGAGACCGTCGACGACGAGACCCTGCGCGAGGCCGGCCTCGCCGTGCTGCGCGCGAGCGGCCCCTGGCACGGGCTCGCCGCCGTCGAGGTGAAACGCCCCGCGCCCGGCGAACCGGCCTACCTGCTGGAGATCAATCCGCGCATGTGGGGGTTCGGCTATCTGATGACGCTCGCCGGGCTCAACGTGCCGGACCTGCTGGTGCGCATGCTGGCCGGCCGCGAGCATCTCGATGGCCATATCCCGTCAACCTTTCCGCCCTACGCTCCGACGCGTATGGTTCGAACCTGGCAGGACATCGAGATTCCGCCGGACCGGGAGATTGCTCCGTGACACGTACAGTCGCCGTCATCCAGGCCCGCACCGGCTCCAACCGGCTTCCCGGCAAGGTGCTCAAGACGATCGAGGGCGAGACCTCGCTGCTCGCCTTCCAGTGCCGCCGCCTGCGCGAGATTCCCGGGGTCGACGAGCTGGTCGTCGCCACGACGGAAAATCCCGAGGACGATGCCGTCGTCGCCCTGGCCGAAGCCGAGGGCGTCCGCGTCTTCCGCGGCTCCGAACACGACGTGCTCAGCCGTTTCCTCAAGGTCGCCGACGCCACGCTGGCGACCACGCTGGTGCGCATCACCTCCGACAGCCCGTTCCGCGATCCCGACGTGATCGCCCGGTGCGTTGCCGAACATCGCGAACACGGTGCGGAATACACACGGCCGGCCGACGGTCACCTGCCCAAGGGGTTGCGCGCGGAGGTCGTCGAGACCGCCGTGCTACGCCAGATCGCCGAGGATGCCGCCACCACGCCGCGCGACCGCGAACACGTCACCGTGCGCATCCGCGAACACACCGGCGCCTACCGCGTCCATACGGTCGCTTTCCCGCCGGACCTGCATCATCCCGAGGTCGACCTCTCGGTGGACACGCCCGCCGACCTCGCCGCCGCCCGTTCGGTCCTGGCCGAACTCAAGGCCCGCAACTGGCCGGTCGACACGCTTCACATCTGTCGGCTGATGGACGAATTGCGCGGCCCCGCCGCCTGCACGGAAGACCTGGCTTCGTAATGACCCACGTCGATATCATTGCCGAGATCGGCTCCAATCATGGCGGCGATCTGGATACCGCCAAACGCTATATCGAAGCGGCGGCCCGCGCCGGCGCCGATGTGGCGAAATTCCAGACCCTGACCCGCGAAGGCCTGATCGCCCGCTTCGTGCGCGATCCGGAAAGCGGCGAGGTCGTGGAAAATCCGAAATATGCCGGCTTCGCCAATGCCGGCCTGCCCGACGACTGGCATGCCCCGCTGAAGGCCTGCGCCGAGGAGAATGGCGTGGAATTCATGTCCACCCCCTTCTCGCTGGATGCCGTCGAGCTGATGGAAGACATCGGGGTGAAGCGCTACAAGATCGCCTCGGGCGATCTGACCTTCACGCCGCTTCTGGAGCGCCTGGGCCGGACCGGCAAGCCGGTCCTTCTGTCCACCGGCGCGTCCTATCTCGACGAAGTCGAGGCGGCCCTATCGACCCTCAAGCATGCCGGCTGTCACGACATCACGGTGCTGCACTGCACGGCCAGCTATCCGCCGGAGTGGGACGATCTGAACCTCTCGGCGATCACCAAGCTGAAAACCGCGCTGGGCCGTCCGGTCGGCCTGTCCGACCATTCCGCCGGCCACACCGCGCCGATCGCCGCCGTCGCCCTGGGCGCGGTCGCCATCGAGAAACACGTCACTTTCGACCGGGGCCTGGACGGGCCCGACCATCCTTTCGCGATGGAATTCGACGAGCTGGCGGCCATGATCGCCAATATCCGCATTCTGGAACGCGCCCTGGGCGATGGCGAGAAAAAGCCCGCCGCCAGCGAGATCAACCGCCGCCGCAATCTGCGCCGCGGCCGCTATGACGCACAAACCGGCCACCCGTCCGCCGACGGCGATGTCTGGATGCGCCCGCAATGGGAAGCGGACGAGCGGGCGGGGAAATAGCCGCGGGGTTCAAAAGCCCCTGTCATCCCGGATGGATGCCCCGCGCAGGCGGGGCGCAAGTCCGGGACCCATAATCCCGGTGCCAATCCAGCGGTCGCGGATATCCAGACTGCTTCCGGCTGACATCTGCGCGTATGGGTCCCGGCTCTCCAGCCCGCTTTCGCGGGCTATCCGGCCGGGATGACAACGAGGATTAGCAAGAGGGCGGCGCCCCGCTACTTGGTGCGGATCGCGTCGATCTTGGAGGCCGACACGCCCTTCACCATGGTGCGGTTGATCATCGGATGGTTTTCGTCCTGCGGACCGAAATCGCTGTCCGGGTGGTAGGCGATCACCCGCATCTCGCTGTCGGCGGTGCGGAATTTGTGCTGGCCCTCATAGGGGATGCGGAACATCACGCCCGGCTGCAGCGGGATGATGCCTTCCGGCGTCTCGCACTCGCCCTGGCCGGAGAAGACCACGCCGATCCGGTCGGACGGGTGGGTGTGCGAAGTCTGGTCGATGCCCGGCGGGAAGTAGAGAAGATTGAGGCAGGGATCGCCCATCTTTACCGGCGCGATCAGCAGGCTGTCCGTGCAGCCGTCGATGTATTTCAGCCGGCCCTGGGGTTCGACCGGACCGCCGACCATGAAGAAGGCCTGGTGATGCTCGCGCGCCATCACGATGCCCTTGCCGCCTTTGACGGAGAGCACGTTGTTGGCCGAGAAATACATGCCCGTACCGAGCGTGAAGGTGCCCGACGCCGTGGTCAGCACGGCATCGCCCTCCTGGACGAAGCCGAAATAGGCCGTGTCCGTGTTGTTGAGCGACAATTCCTCACCGTCCCAGGCATGAAGCGTGGTCGGGAAATTGGGATCGCAATCGGCGACCTTGCCGGTCGTCCACTCGAAAGCGAAGAAGTTCTGGGCCCGGGGCATGCCGTCAGCCATCACTGCACCTCGTCCGTTCTGCGCTCCGAATCACCCGGCTGCGCATGGAAATCGCAAGCAGGGTCGGGCTTTCCGGTAAACATAACCTTTCCTCAGTCTATCGCAGTCCGCGCGGGCGGCTATCGGGGCAGATAGTCGCGGACAAAGTCCGCCGCGCGCCGCACGTCCGGCCGGGCGGTTTCGGCACGGCAGGCATTGAGGGCAGCAAGCGCGGGACGGGCCTCGCACAGGGCCGCCAGGGCCGGGAAATCCATCCCGGCCGCCGCCTCGCCGGCGTGCTCGAACACGGCCCGGCAGAAGGCGAGGTCCTCCGGATAGTCCAGGGTCCAGCGCCCGTTTGCGGCCGCCCCGCCCGGTCCTTTCAGGCAGGCCAGGCGCTGTCCCGGGCGATTGCGGATCCAGGCGGTGACATGTTCGCGATCGGCCGGATCCGTCGCGCCGGCCTCGGCCCGGAACAGCGCGTCGGCCGGCATCACTTCGCAATCCAGCCCGCGCGGAAAGCCCGGCAGGAGCGTGTTGCTGGCATAGTCCGCCCCGCTCTCGCGAAAGAGCGCGACCAGCTGGTCGACCACGTCCGGATCGATGAAGGGGCAATCGCTGGTGACGCGCACGACCTGGCTGGCGCCGGCCGTTCGCGCCGCACCGGCATAGCGGGCCAGCACATCGCCTTCCGGCCCGCGAAAGACGTCGACGCCGGCCGCCTTCGCGGCGTCGGCGACATCGTCGTCGGCTTCGCCGTCGGGAACCGCACAGACGATCCGGTCGGCCGTCGCGATCCGCCTGCAGCGGTCCAGCACACGGTCGAGCACACGCTTCGTCCCCAGCGGTTCGAGCACCTTGCGCGGCAGCCGGGACGAACCGGCGCGGGCCTGAACGATGACGGCGAGTGTCATCCGCTGTTCTCCTGCTCCCGGACAGAGCCTTCGTTCCGACCCTTACGACGCATTAACTCGTCCACCCCATCCTGATCAGTGGTAGATTCGGGTCCATCATGACACGCCACGCCCCCCGCATCCTGTTCCGCGCCGATGCGACGCCCCGGCTGGGCGGCGGCCATGTGATGCGTTGCCTTGCACTGGCATATGCGTTGCGCGAACGCGACGTTGATGTGGCTTTCGCGTGTCGTTCGGGCAGCACCGGCATCGCGCCCGCGCTCGCCCGCTCCGGCATCCCGGTCACCGAGGCGCGCGGCGACGCCGATTTCGATTGCCCACCGGAATGGGACGGCAGGGCCGACGCGATCTTCGTCGATCTCTACACCTCGAGCGCGGCCGACGAGACGCGCATGCGCGAACAGGCGGACATCATCGCCGCGATCGAGGACCTGCCCGGCAGGGCCCATGATTGCGACATCCTGGTCGACCCGATGCCCGGCGGCAGTCCGATGGCCTATTCCGGCCGCGTGCCGGGCTCGTGCCATGTCATGGCCGGCGGTGCCTTCGCGCCGATTCGTGCCGAATTCCCCCGGCTGCGGCCCCGCGCCCTCGACCGGCACCGCGAAGAGAGGCCGCTGGAGCGCGTCCTGGTCTCGATGGGGCTGACGGATCTGGACGGAATATCGGACACGGTCGCCCGGATCGCGCTTGACGCCCTGCCCGACGCGCAGATCGACGTCGTGCTGGGCCCGCAGGCAGCGAGCCGGCCCGCCCTGGAGGCCCTGGCCCGCGAGGAGGCACGTCTCGACGTGCTGGTCGATATCGACGACATGGCCGACCGCATGGTCCGCGCGGACCTGGCCATCGGCGCAGGCGGCGGCACGGCGCTGGAGCGCTGCGTGCTGGGCCTGCCGAGCCTTGCCGTCATCCTGGCGGACAATCAGCGCGCGGCGACACAGCTTCTGCACGAGGACGGCGCCTTGCTGGCCATCGACGGACCCGGCCGGATCGCCGGGGCCCTGCCCGGCCTGATCGACAGCCTGACACCGAAAGCCCGTGCCCGCATGGCGCTGCGTGCGGCGGCGGTGTGCGACGGGCGGGGGGCCGGGCGCATCGCCGATGCCCTGCTGGCCCGGCTGGACGATCTGAGCGAGGGAGCGCCCGCCCATGCCTGACGACATGCCCGGGCCAACCGTCCTGCGCGACGGCCCCGTCAGCCTCCGGCCCGCCACGATGACCGACATGTGGCCCGTGCACGGCTGGCGCAACGGCGCCCATGTCCGCCAGAACATGTATACCGATCACCAGATCGAGCCCTGGGAACACCAGACCTGGTATCGCGCCGCGCTGGGCGATCCGGAGCGCGAGATCTGGATCATTGCCTGCGACGGCACGGATATCGGCACGGTCATCCTCTCCGAGATCGATCCGCGCCACCGCACCGCCAGCTGGGCCTTCTATATCGGCATCGAGGACCTGACCGGGCGCGGCGTCGGCAGCGCCGTGGAGCGGCTGGTGATCGACCGCGCCTTCGGCACGCTCGACCTGGACGTGCTGTGCTGCGAGGTTCTGGAGTTCAATGCGGCCGTGCTGGCCCTGCACCGCAAGTTCGGCTTCGTCGATGCCGGACGGATCGAGGGCCGCGTGACCCGGCGCGGACAGCCGGTCGCCGCCATCCGCCTGGAACTGGAGCGCGAGACCTGGAGCGGCCGCGGCCACCGGGCCGCGCGGGCCTGAGACGGCGCCCCATCTGCATCCGGTTCAAAATAATCGGTATGGCGGGACTACACGCGGACGCACAGACGCGCTAAGTCGGCAGGCATGCGTTTCGAAGGTACAGATCAATACGTCGCTGACGACGAACTGAGCGCCGCGGTCAACGCCGCCATCGCTCTGGAGCGTCCGCTGCTCGTCAAGGGCGAGCCGGGCACGGGCAAGACCGAGCTGGCCAAACAGGTCGCGCGCGCCATGGGCATGCCGCTGATCGAATGGCACATCAAGTCGACCACGAAGGCCCGCCAGGGGCTTTACGAGTACGACGCCGTCGCGCGCCTGCGCGACAGCCAGCTGGGCGACGACCGCGTCCACGACATCAACAACTACATCCGCCGCGGCAAGCTGTGGGAAGCCTTCACCGCGCCGGAGCGCTCGGTGCTGCTGATCGACGAGATCGACAAGGCCGACATCGAATTCCCCAACGACCTCCTGCAGGAGCTCGACCGGATGGAATTCCATGTCTACGAGACCGGCGAGAGCGTGAAGGCGGAAAACCGCCCCGTCGTGATCATCACCTCGAACAACGAGAAGGAATTGCCGGACGCCTTCCTGCGCCGCTGTTTCTTCCACTTCATCGCCTTCCCCGACGAGGAGACGATGAAGAAGATCGTCGAGGTCCACTTCCCCGGCCTGAAGGGCCGCCTGCTCGCCGACGCGCTGAAACTCTTCTACGAGATCCGCGACGTGCCTGGCGTGAAGAAGAAGCCCTCCACCTCCGAACTGCTGGACTGGCTGAAACTCCTCCTGGTGGAGGATGTCGATCCGGAAGTCCTGTCCGAACGCGATCCGCGCAAGCTCATCCCGCCGCTCCACGGCGCCCTGCTGAAGAACGAGCAGGACGTGATGCTGTTCGAAAAGCTCGCCTTCATGGCCCGCCGCGGACCGGGTGGTCCGGGCGGCCCCGGCGGCGGTCCGCGGGGCCCGGGGGCGGCCTAAACGCTAGTGTTGTAAATTTTACACTGTACACCTCCAGATCATCAATTTAGGTGTTACAGAATGCTTGATTTTGCACTCAACCTCACTCTTGACGACTATGCCAAATTTGCTGGCATCGCGAGCGCGCTCGCCGTGTCAGCAACCTTTCTTTTATACATACGAAAATCAATTCGACTCTATCTTGATGGAAAATTCTGGAAAATCGGCGGAATATACCGAAGTCGCGTCCTAGATGTTAAAACAAATAGATTAGTCATTTCCGATGCTGTTCGAATTTCAAAATCAGGAAAATATCTAAAAATAAAGTCGCTTTCTAAAGAAGATAAAATATATAGCTATAAAATAAAACTGTCGTACCATTCGGAAAATGCATTCATAGGAAACTGGGAAAGAATAACGGAAAAACATTACTTTGGCACATTGATGCTTAAGTTTGATAAAAACAACTGCACGCTTTTTGGAAACTCTGTAGGCTTAGATAGCCATGGAGATCCGAACATAATTGAATGGTCATTTATAAAGCTATCTGACAACTCGAATATTCTATACAATAACCTGTCTTATATTAAATTTATTATTTCAGATTATATTCGATTGAAGAGGAGCGCCATTGGAATAAACTCCATCTCACGACCCATTTCTGACAATGAGAATAGTAGGAATCAGGAGTTTAAGAAAATAATTAACGGTAAGGAGCTATCTTTTTCACTTAATAAATCCACACCGAACCCAATATATAGCGGATCATCTTTTGATTTAATTGAATTCGCAATTAACAATATTGGTGTAAAGGGTAAATCTGTTCTTAATATAGGATGTGGGGCTGGACACTACGTTGTCGAACTAAAAGAGGCTGGCGCTCAGCGTATTGACTTTACCGAATTACCGCAATCTATGCCGGTTGCAAGAGACAATATATATAAACATATTGAGGATAAATATGCTCACGATTACGAAACAACAAAACCGATATACGCATACAATTCTGTTCCTAGAGATCAATTTTATGATTTGATATTGGCAAATTGTCCCTTTGCACTTGCGCGATTTAATAGGAAATTCAAAAACTCGCATTACTTCAATAGTTTCGCGACAAGTCGTACTTTTCTATGTAATTTAATTGTCAACGCAGAAAACTACTTAAATTTTGGGGGAAGCCTAATATTTCCTACGGGCACGGGCTCTCCAATGACTTTAATAAACCATGCGATTGGCGTTAGCGGTCTGCAGTCGAGACATGCGCACGAATTCAAAAGCCCTCATAGTGGCCACTCCTACACTATACTTCGACTTGTAAGAAACTCTTCAATAGATGAGATTTTCCCAATCACACATCAGTAAATTTGCTTGGAGGTACAACTCACAGAGCGCTTGCGTTGGAACCCTTCAGAGTGCCCCCGCGTTGCTTGCATATCCATCAACACGCGCGAGGAGGTTTCCCATGACCGACATTTTTGACCGGATCAAGCAGGACCACGACAAGGCCCGCGACCTGATCAAGCAGATCGAGGACACGACCGACCGCGCCGCCAAGACCCGCGACGAGCTGTTCGAGACGTTCAAGCTGGAACTGTGGACGCACAACAAGGTCGAGGAAGCGACCTTCTATTCCAAGCTGGAGCAGAAGGGCGACGAGGAAGAGAGCCTGGAGGCGAAGAACGAGCACCACATGATCAATTCCATGATCGAGGAGCTCGACACCATGCCCAAGGACAATGTCGAGTGGGGCCAGAAATTCCACTCTCTCGCCGAACTGCTCGACCACCACATGGAAGAAGAGGAAGGCGAGTTCTTCGATCTCGCCCGCAAGGACCTCTCCGAGACCGAAGCCGAGGATCTCGGCCAGCGCTTCGACAGCCGCAAGAAAGTGGTCAAGCCGGCACTCACCCCGGTCGACTAGAGCGCGTCAGCCCACTTCGACATAGCGCCCCTGGGCGTTCCAGATCACCACGACTCCGTCGCCCAGGGGTTCGAACGTGTCGGAATAATAGTTCTGGGGCCGCGAGCCGAAGGGCTGGTAGATGGCCTGCCGGAAGCGCAGCTGGCGCATCGTTCCGCGGATATAGTACTGGAAGCGCCGCACCTCGCTCTGACGCTGCAGGCGCTCGCCGCTGCAGATGGCGACCAGGTTGCGGTCGGCCGTGGCGTGACAGCGCACGCCGTCGCGGATTTCCTCGATCTCGCCCAGGCCGCGCCGCATCTGCGGAAACAGCCGGCTCTGGGCGCGCGACACCTGGCGCAGCAGGTCGTCCCGGCGGGCCTGCTGGGCCGCGTCGAGCGCGTGGGTGTCGCCGGTGACGATGAGACCGGCCCAGTCTTCCAGCTGCGCCAGGATCGCCTCGAAATCGGACCAGGATCCGGTGCGGGTATCCGGGCGATAACGCGGAATTTCCGCAATGGCGGCCTCGACCCGCACCATGTAGGCCTCGGCTTCCGCCTGCATGCGCCCGTCGATCGCGCTGTCATGGCCGGTGGCCTCTCCGCGCATCGCCGCCAGCATCTCGTCGAGACGGCTCGCCGTGTCGGCAGGCGCGGCCTGCCCGGCGGGCGAGGCGATCAGGACCAGGGCGAGAAGCGGAGCTATCATGGGGCGTGAACACCGGTTTGAGGTGCCGTGACGTTAGCGGCGTTCCGCCCGCCTGTCCAAACCCTCCCACTGCCTTCCGGCATCGCGCCGCACCGGCGGAAACGGGAAAATCCGGCGCACGGGATACCCGCTTCGTCCGCCCCGGGCGCATGATGGGCCGGGTAAAAAGCAGAAACTGTTTCTGTTTCTGATTGAGTCCGCCCCCGGAATGTGGAAGCGTGTGCGCGGAGGGGACGCCGCAGACCGGCGCCCAAGCGGGAGAGAACAATGAAAACGATACGGTTTCTGATCGTCGGCGCGGCAGCCTTGGCGCTGGGCGCCTGTGGCGGAGGCGGCCAGGAGGGCCGCGATCTCAGCGAGGCGGACACGGATTACCAGACGGTTCTGCTTGAACGGCTGATCGATGCCCAGCCCGGCGATGTGATCGAGATACCGGCCGGCGTCTACAGTTTCGACCGCTCCTTGAGCCTCAATGTCGACGGCGTGACGATTCGCGGGGCCGGCATGGACGAGACCATTCTCAGCTTCCAGGACCAGATCGCCGGCGCGGAAGGCCTGATCGTCACGGCCGACGATTTCACGCTCGAGGACCTGGCCATCGAGGACACGTCCGGCGACGGTCTGAAGGTGAATGGCGGCGAGAACATCATCATCCGCGGCGTGCGGGTGGAATGGACAGACGGCTATTCCACCGACAATGGCGCCTACGGCATCTATCCGGTGCAGACGACGAACGTGCTGGTGGAAAACACCGTGGCGATCGGCGCCTCCGATGCCGGCATCTATGTCGGCCAGTCCCGCAATGTCGTCGTGCGCAACAGCCGTGCGGAATACAATGTCGCCGGGATCGAGATCGAGAACTGCATCGGCGCCGACGTCTACGGCAATGTCGCCACCAACAATACGGGCGGCATCCTCGTCTTCAACATGCCCAACCTGCCGCAGCCGGGCTATCACACCCGCGTCTACGACAACGAGGTCTTCGCCAACAATACCGAGAATTTCGGCCATGAGGGCACGCCGGTGGCCAGCGTGCCGGCCGGCTCGGGCATCGTCATCAACTCCAACGACCAGGTCGAGATCTTCAACAACCGGATCGCCGACAACGACACGGCCAACATCATCATCTCCAGCCTGTATTCGACCGGCTATTCCGGCTCCTCGGCCCAGGATGATTTCGATCCCTATCCGGAAACCATCTGGATCCACGACAACACCTATGAGGGCGGCGGCAGCTCGCCGGACGGCATGGACCTGACGGCGCTGAAGATCGCCATGTTCGGTCTCAACGGCGCACTGCCGGACATCCTGTTCGACGGCTATATCGACAGCGAGAAAATGGTCGACGGCGCCCTGCCCGACGCGCTGCGCATCTGCGTGGACGATCCGGTCGATGTGCTGAATGCGGACGGGCCGAATAACTACGGCTCGCCCAGCGTCGACACAGAGGCCTTCCGCTGCACGCATGAAGGCCTGGCGCCGGTCGAACTCGCCCTGGCCGAATAGGGAGCCGAGCGAATGTCCTGGCTTGTCCGTATCGCGGCCCCGCTGCTGGTTGTCCTTGCCGGCTGCAGCGCCCCGGCCCCGTCGCCGCAATTCCATGCCGACACCAATCCGCAGCTCCTGTCCGAATGGGGACAGGTGACGATTGCCGGCGATGCCCTGCAGGTCGGCGAGAATGTGGTCATCTACGACCTCAACACGCCGCTCTTCACGGATTACGCGCTCAAGCTGCGCACGATCTGGATGCCGGAGGGGCTGGAAGCGGGCTACCGGGAGGGCGACACGCTCGACTTCCCGGTCGGCACGGTGATCACCAAGACATTCTTCTATGCCCGTACGGACGAGGACGGCGTGGTCGGCCGCGGCGACGGGCATGCGCCCGTCACGCCGGACGGCCGGCTGGACCTTTCGCAGGTCGAGCTGGTCGAAACCCGGGTTCTGGTCCATCGCGAGACCGGCTGGGCCGCCGTGCCCTATCGCTGGAACGAGGACCAGAGCGATGCCGTCCTGCATCGCGTCGGCGACGTGATCCCGCTTCGCCTCGCCGGCGATGACGGCAGCGTGCAGGCCTTCAACTACGTCATGCCGGACGTCAATCAGTGCGCCAGCTGCCATGCGCCCGATTCCAACACCCGCGCCATCGCGCCGATCGGGCCGAAGCCGCGCCATCTCAACCGCGATTTCGAATATCCCGAAGGGGTGCGCAACCAGCTCGCCCACCTGGCCGAGGTCGGCTTCCTGAGCGGTTTCCCGGGCGCCGGGGACGCACCGCGCAATGCCGACTGGCTCG
>Ga0207716_100410_pt1 | contig 17894 bp, 14 predicted proteins | sample TtaePargueraPR_FD_187739 | JGI IMG/M metagenome (GOLD analysis project Ga0207716, IMG submission 187739) | Aerobic enrichment media microbial communities from Bioluminiscent Bay, La Parguera, Puerto Rico - Tt and P2 (5) (SPAdes) | ecosystem: Environmental > Aquatic > Marine > Unclassified ... | reverse complement strand
TGACCGAACCGGTCGCAGCGCCTTTCACCCTGACAGTGACCTTCAGCGAACCGGTCAGCGGTTTCTCCCTGGCCGGGCTCAACGTCGTCAATGCCACGGCCGGCAATTTCCAGACTGTCTCGACGCGTGTCTACACGGTCAGCATCACGCCGCCGGAAAGCGGATCCTTCAGCCTGTCGGTTCCTGCCGGGGCTGCCACGGACAGTGCGGGCAATGACAATACGGCATCCGATGTCCTCACACTGGAGGCGGATAGTGCCGGTCCCGAGGTGGTTTCGGTTGAAGCACTCAACGCGCTGGTGACGAATGTCGACACGCCGGCCTGGCGGGTGACGTTCAGCGAAGCTGTCGAGGGCGTCGATGGGGCCGATTTCATCCTGACCGGTGCGCCCGGTGCCGCGTTCTCTGTCTCGTCTGGCGACGATACGGTGTTTGACATCACGGCATCCGGCGGTGGGCTGGCCGATCTGGACGGTGAGATCGTGCTCGGTCTTGCGGCCGGCCAGGACATCGCCGACAGCGCCGGCAATGCGCTGGCCGATACGGCGCCGACCGGTATGGATCAGGGGAGTGTCACGCTCGACAACACCGCGCCCGGCGTCACCCTGGCCGCCAGCGAGGACGAGGTGACCGGGCCGTTCACGGTGACGATCAGCGTCTCCGAAGCCGTCACCGGCTTTGTGTTCGACGATCTGGTCCTGGACAATGCGACGGCTGAGACGCTGACGCAGATCTCGGCATCGGAGTACACGGTGGAGATCACGCCGGAGACCTTCGGCGAGATCGGTGTCTCCGTCGGCGCGGATGCCGCGGCCGATGCGGCCGGAAACGGATCGCAACCGGCCAGCCTGACGACCGAGGCCGTGACGCCACAGGTCGATGTCGAAATCGACATTGATGTCGACAACAATGACCCGGTCGGCGTCGCGGGCACGGCGGTTGTCAGCAATCCGGGCGAATTGCCCGTCGATTTCCGCGCTGAGGCGAGTGCCTCCTGGCTGTCGGTCACGCCGGAAACCGGCACCATCGAAGGCCTGTCGGACATGGTTTTCACGGTGAGCGTCACCGAAGAGGTGCGCAACCTCGCGCCTGGAGACTATACCGGCCGTGTCACCATCTTCCGGCCGGTAACATCGTCGGCGACCGGCGGCGGCCCTGCTGCGCCGGCCGCGGCGGGCGAGGCGGTGCTCGTCGAGGTTCCGGTCTCGCTGAGCCTGGCAAGCACGGTGGGTACACTGCAGCTGGTGTCGACGACGCCGGGCGGTCCGTCAGGCGATGCGAACTTTGCCCTTGCCTCCAGCCTGTCGGCGATTGACGGCCAGGTGCTGGCGACCTCCGGCGGCCGTGCCGAGACGACGGTCATGGAACTGGCCGGCGGCACGTTCGACATTCTGCAAAGCGTGCCGCAGGGCTGGCGCATCGAGACGATCTCCTGCACGGGCGATGCCGACCAGGGCTCGCAGATCGACACTGCGAGCGGCCGTATCCAGGTCGATCTGGACATCGGCGAAGCGATGGTCTGCACATTCGAGAATGTCCGCGATGAGGACGCGGTCCGTCTGGCTACCCAGCGCGTGATCCGCAACTTCATGCTGCGCCGCGCCGACCGCATCATCGAGGCCGCGCCGGATCTGTCACGCCGCCTTGGTGCGCGCGACGCGATGCGCCCGGGCGGTTTCGCGGCCGATGTCGATGGAGGCCGGTACACGATGTCGATGTCGACCTCGCTGTCGGGGGTCCGCAATGCGGCCCGGGCCAAGGAGGGCGAGGCACCGGATGCTCCCCGTCATGAAAGCGAAACGGACGGAAGGCTGGATATCTGGCTGTCTGCGGAAATGTCCGGCGTTTCGGATAACCGCGCGGGCGAGCGCGCTGAAAGCGACTTCGGCGTGACACAGCTGGGCATCGACTGGGCCGTGTCGGATGACATGCTGGTCGGGGCGATGTTCCAGTATGACTGGATGGACGAAACCGCGAGCGAGATCTTTGTCGAGGCCGGGGCCGTTGCCGGCGCCGAGGTCGACGGGACAGGCTGGATGGCCGGGCCCTACATGGTCTGGCGCTTCGCGGATGGTGTGATTTTCGACGGCGCGGCCCTCTACGGGCAGAGCCGGAATACCGTCAATCCGCTCGGCCTATACGAGGATGATTTCGACACGGAACGGTGGATGGTGCGCGCCAATCTGACCGGAGAATATGTGCATGGGCCGTGGATGCTGCGTCCGCAGGCGACGCTCACGCACTTCGAGGAAACCCAGGCCTCCTATACCGACAGTCTGGATATCGGCATTCCGCAACAGACGATCGCGCTCGGCCGTCTTGCCGCGGGACCGGAAGTGATCTGGCGGCATGCGCGGGCGGACGGTCAGCAGCTGGAACTGAGCACCGGCGTGCGCGCGATCTGGGACTATCGTCCCGCGGAGCTTCTCAATGATGCCGGTCTTCTGACAAGCAATGGCTCCGGCATGCGTGCCGATGGCCGGATCGGTATCGCGACGCAGCTCGCCAATGGCGCCCGGATGGGCCTGGAGGTCAGTCTCTCCGGCATCGGCAATGACGATTTCGAAGCCAGTTCCGCCCGTCTGAACCTGCGCGTCCCACTGTCCCTCGGCCGCTAGCGGACGCGTGTTGGTGAGCCGCCTGGCGTTGCTGGCTGGGCGGGCCCTGCCAGGGGAAAACGAGATTGAGCGGGTTGGCGTGAAATCGTAGTGCACTCCGACGCGTAATCCGCTCCGGTATTTCAAGACTTCGCCCGACATCATCCGCCCTGCAGTGATGATGTATGTCCGTTTCCGGCTGTCGCTTCGAGATGTCGAGGATTTGCTGCACGAACGCGGCATCGACACCGGTCACTATTCGAACCGGGCACCGTATTCGGCGAGGCTTTACTTGGATCAACGGGGGACACAAAAACGGCACTCCGTGAACTGGAAGGCATAGATCGCCAAGAGACCGGAAAATGGCTGAACAACCGGGCTGTAAACTCCCACCAGCCGTCGTGCCGGCGGGAGAAAATCACGACGCGGTTCCGCTTTCGATTTGAGCGTCACAGAGGTTCACCACGGCTCAAGCCTCCGTCCACAATCGCCTCAACCCGAATGCCATACCAACCGCAGCCCCTGCTTCCAGAAGCACCGCGCCAGGGCCGCCAGCTGATGGACAGTGACGCATCCCAGGCCGGCGGCAGTTTCACCGTATTGCCGCTAAGATCCGCTTTCCCGAAGCTGTAGCGGGCGTACTCCGCATCGACGACGCCGATCGATGCGATCAGGTCCAGGCTGTCGGACGGGTAGGCAGCGAGTTCGGCCTCGAAACCCCGGCTTTCGATCGCCGCATCCGAGGTAATGACCGTCGTCGATGCGACCTTTCCGCTCTGGTCGTAGACGATGTCGCCAGGCCGCAGCTCAGATGCAGACCGGGCGGCAATGGCGCGCGGTAGTGGATATCGCCTGGCAGGGGCCTGGGGAAATGATGGAAGAGAGTGCCGCGCGCAGGCCCGATCGCGACATCGTCATTCAGTCCGCCGTCCTCGACCACTTTGCGGACACGCTGCGAGTGTCCGTCCTCGCTGGGAGTGTTCGCCAACTCAGGCGTCATGTCGACCCAACCCTGCCGGCTGCCGTGATGCCGATCGCATCATGTGCCGGCCCTATGAAACAAGCAGAACCGGCACGCCGGCGATGATCAGGGCTGACGCGGCCATCAGGATGAGGCTGGTGCGGCGTCTGAAGCGGATCAGGAAAAACAGGAAGAAGCCGAGCAGGGACAGGGCCAGGATCAGGATCGCCGATATGTCGATTACCAGTTTCCAGACGGCTCCGGCGTCCTTTCCCCGGTGCAGGTCGCCCATGAAGTCGACGAAGCCGGCGCGCCGTGTCGAGATTTCGGCCTCGCCGGAGGCGATGTCGAGGATGACGTCGCTGCGTCCCTTGGGGCCGGCGAAGCGGAAATAGGCCTCGTCCTCGAAGATCTCCGACGAGGTCATCGTCCCCACAATGTCCCCATTCGCCCGGAGCAATGTGTCCAGGGCCTCGTCCGGTTCGTGTCCGGCGACGGCCTGTTCCATGGCCGGAACCGGCAGGTTGACGATTTCGGTCCGTTCCTCGGCGCCTGTATTCTCGAACCAGCCGGGGTGGTTGAGGATGAGCCCGGTGAGCGAAAAGAAGATCAGGGCGATGAAGGCGAAGGCCGACAGATAGGCGTGGGCCGCGCGGCTGATCTTGTGGAAGGTCAGCTTGAACCTGTTCATCCGGAGGGCGAATGCGCTGGGCGCCGGGCGGGGCCGGGCTGTCGCGGTCATGACGGCGAGCGCCTGTACTCCAGCGCGATGCGGCCCAGTTCGCCCTCGCCGGCCTGCTCGATCTCCACTGGCGCGTCGGCAAGCTCCAGATCGATCGAGGTCAGGGCATGATCGCCATGTTCGCGGGCTGTCTCGATGTGCAGCGTGTAGTCGCCGGGGGGGACCGGTTCGCCGAAATCGTCAAAACCGTCCCAGACGAAATGGTAGCGGCCGGGCCGCCGCGTCGGTTCGCTCATCGCATCGACGAGGTCCGGGACCCGCCGGCCATAGCGGCGCCACCACACATAGATTTCCTCGCGCCAGCGCATCTGGTCGCCCAGCGTGGCCAGGGTGCGCACCAGCTGGCGGTCCTCGTCGGTGACCCAGATCGCGAGATAGGGCGCGCGGTAGGAGGCGGCCTGCATGCGGGGAATTTCATAATCGACACTCAGCCGGAACGGGGAGGCGGCCCCGGCAGCGTCTGCGGGGGCGGCGACATCCGGGCGCCAGGCGGCGCTGACATATTCCCGCCCGTCCTGGGTGCGGATGATCGTGTCGACACCGTCGAGCCGGTTGGCGAGGTCGAGCGCGGCCTGGGTGGGTATGGCTACGAAGGCGGTCGCCAGAGCGTCCGCGGTCAGGGCGTCAGGCGCACGCACGGTGGCGGTTAGCACCCGGTCGTCCGCCCATCCGGACTCCGCGGAGACGATGTGGGTATAACGCAGATGCCCGATTTCCAGATCGCGCGGCCCGGATCCGCTGGTGGCCACGGCCGTGCCGGCGGCAAGACGGACCGGCTGCTGCGTGCTGCCGGCGATCTCCACGGACCAGTCCGTACGGCTGCCCGGTGTCCCGCGGCTGCGCATGTCGCCGCCGATATTCAGGAGCAACCCTGTGGCTTGCGGCGCGGCTCCGGCCGCGGCCTCAAGGGCGCGATCGATGATGTAGCCCTTGGCCAGCCCGTCGGTAGAAAACACCACGTCGTCGGGGCGCTCGACGGTCCGGCCGGCCGGATCCAGCGCCAGCTCCGCCCGGCGAATGCGTCCGGCCAGAAGGCGGAGTTCGCCGCGGTCCGGCGCTGCGTTCGTCGCGTCCGCCTGGCGCCAGATCTCCACAATCCGGCCCAGGCGGCAGCTGAACGCCCCGTCCGTTTGTTGCCGCCAGGTCTCGCAGGCTTCCAGCACGGCAAACAATTCCGCCGAAACGGCTCCGCCCGCGCTGGTATTCAGCCGGGAAATTTCCGAGTCGGGATCGTAGAGGTTCAGGATCGCCGAGAGACGTTCGATTTCCGCCTGGGCCGCCGTGTTCGCGTCCCGGGCCGCGTCCTCAGACGTGGTCCAGACCGAGAGCTGGTAGGAGGTGCCCAGAATGCCCTCCTGATCGAACCGGTGGAGCTGCTGGCTGCGCGCGGGTGCCGCGGCTGCGAGCGCCAGAACGAGCCCGGCCAGAAGCGGCAGGCCGAAGGCGAAGGCCGGTTGAAGATGCCGATTTTGGTGTGAACGCATAATTTCCTGTCCGACTGCGAATTCCGCTGCTGGCGATGCCGCCCGGCCGTACGGCGCCGAACTGTGTCTGCACGCAGAAAACATTAGCCGGTCGCGGGTGGCGAAACGGGTGGCGCCGCCAAGTCGGCGACACCATAAACACGAAATATGCATTTGCAAGTCATTCGCATTCACATTAAGCCTGCGAACAACAGCGACGTGGCGACCGGGGGGATCTCGCTTGCCGACATCTTACAGGAGGCTGATATGAAAGACTTTTCTGTGCGGCTTGTTCGAAGGGCTGTGGCTTCGGCTGGCTGTGCGGCCGTGATGACCGGGTCGGCCCTGGCGCACACGCCCTACATTCTCCCGAACGCGTTCTCGCCGTCCTACGCCCGCATGGTGACGGCCGAGGCCTCGTTTGCCGAATCCTTTTTCGCGCCTGAGTTCGCGATCGATTCCGACGCGTTCCATGTCGTGCTTCCGGACGGAAGCCGCGACGCGTTCGACACCGAACACCATTTCGAGCAGCTCGTCGTGCTTGAGGAGGCCCTGGAAATGGAGGGCACCTATCGCCTCACGACCGGGCCGCGCGCCGGGCGGAAATTCCCGATGCGTCGGGTCGACGGCGTGTGGGCGTATCTCGACCGCGACGAGAACGGCGAATACGTGGCACCGGGCGCGGGCGTGGAAACGGCCGAATTCCAGACCCTCACCGTCGCGGAAGCCTATGTCACCAAGGGGCCGCCGACCGCGCCGTCGCTGGCGGTCCGTGGTGAGGGGCTCGAAATCCATCCGCTCACGCATCCCAGCGAAGTCTATCTCGGCGAGGGGTTCGAGCTGGAAATCCTGTTCAATGGCGAACCGGTTCCCCAGGCCGGACTGAACCTTTATCGCGCCGACGGCGACTACGAGGAGCCCCACTTCCACCAGACCGCCGAGACCGACGCGGAAGGCCTTGCCACGCTGCGTTTCGATCGTGCCGGCGTCTATCTCGTCATGCTGCGCCATCGCGCGGAAGCGCCTGACGGCGCGGAGACCCCTTACCGCAGCTACACCTCCTCGCTGACCTTCGAAGTCGTGCGCTAGCGGCTGAAGTCTTTCACCTCCCAAAAACCAGGAGCCATCACCATGACCCGACCCAAAAACCTTCTCTGCCTGGCAGGATGCGCACTGCTTCCTGCACTGGCCGCTTCCGCCTGTGCTACCGCCGCAGGCGCTGGAGACCAGACCGCGCAAGCACAGCCGGCACACGAGGCCTGCACGTCGCGGAATACGCATGCGCACTCGCGCTGCGGTTTCCTTGACCGCTACGACACCGATGGCGACGGAAGCGTCTCCCGCGAAGAGTTCGACGCCGTGCGCCTGGACAGCTTCTCCGCCAAGGATGCCGATGGCGACGGTGTCGTGCTGGAGGAGGAGTATGTCGCCGAGTACGAAACGCGGCTGGACCGGCAGCTGGCCGAGCGGCGCGAGGCCGCGATCCGTCAGACCTATGTCCGTTTCGAATTCCTCGATTCCGATGACGACGAAAGAATGACGCAGGACGAGTTCGGTGTCTCGGGAAGCCGGATGTTCGGCCGCTATGACGTCAATGGCGATGGCCGCATCGACGATGCGGACCCCAGTCCGCAGTCGCGTCGCGAGCAGGCTGAATCGCACGAGGGTTCGCACTGATCCCGTCGCGCGCTCTGCGGGCGGGCATGCGTGCCCGGACCCGGAGGCTGCTCTGTTCGGTCACGCCGAGGCCTGACCGTCGGGCGGGCAACAGACACGCACCGCCCATTTATTGCAAATAGTTCGCATTAGCACTTGCGTCGCGGCGCGACCCGGGCTAGTGCGGGATTTATATGCGAATGCGAGTCAATCGCATTAAAGTTTGTAGGGGGACATTTCCAATGTCACATTCCATCCGTACCCGTATGCTCTGCGCAACAGCGCTGCTTGCTTCCGCCGGCGTTTCCGGTGCCGCATCGGCGCAGGACGCCGAGGACGATTCCGAATTTCTCGGCACCATCCTGCTCGGGGAAAGCAAACGGGAGGTGCAGACCGGCACGGCGACCCCGGTCACCGTGATCGACCAGGAAGAAATCGACGGCCGGCAGGCTGAAACGATCGCCGAACTGATCGACTCGGTCCCGGGCGTGTCCCTGGTCAATGGCGGGACGCCGTCCGGGTCCGGCATCAACATCCGGGGTTTTGGCGCCAACGGCACTTACGGCACCGACCAGAAGGTCGCCATCCAGATCGATGGTGCCAGTGTGGGCTCTGAAGAGATCTATCGCGTCGGAACCCAGCTCTACACCGACCCCTACCTCTATCGCAGTGCCGAGGTGATCCGCGGCACGGTGGGCAGTTTCGCCTATGGCTCCGGCATCATCGGCGGCGTGGTCCGCCTGGAGACCAAGGACGCCTCTGACTTCACCGGCGGCGAACCGGGCTTTGCCTTCGGCCAGACCCTGGGTGTGTCCTCGAACGGGAGCGGGTTCTCGAGCTCGTCGACCCTGGCCTGGCAACCGACCGAGCAGTTCGAGTTCCTCGGAAACTTCTCCTGGCGTGAACAGGATGTACTGGAAGACGGTGACGGCAACGAGATCGGCAATACGGCCTACGAACTGCCGTCCTTCCTGGTGAAGGGGCGCTACTCCTTCGGCGCTGATCGTGCCCACGCGATCGAACTCTCCGTCACGCGGTCCGAATCCGCCGACCGCGACGTGCCCTACGACACGTTCGGCACAACGGGCGGCTCCTTCGGCAATGTCGACCGCGACATCATCAGCGACACGGTTTCGCTGGGCTACACCTACAGCCCGCTCGCCAACGACCTAGTCGACCTCGAGGTCCTGCTGACCTATGCCAACCAGGAAATCGACCAGACCTGCGTGCCCGGCTCCGGCCCGTTCGGCTGCTTTGCGGTGATCGATGCGGACCTGCAGTATGAAACCACCAAGCTGACCCTGCGCAACGCCTCCTACGTGGTGGCCGGCGGCCTCGAGCACGAGATCGTGTCGGGCGTGGAACTGATCCACAAGGACCGCCTCGACGCCAACTCCGCACCGGGCGGTACGGACGACCGCGTTGCGCTCTTCCTGGTGGACGAGGTTTCTTTCGGCGACGGCTGGGTCGTCTCTCCGGCGCTGCGCTACGAGACGTCCGACATTGAGGGTGAGCTCGATTCCGGTCAATCGGTGTCCTACGACAACGACTCCCTGATGGGTGGCGTCTCGCTCCGCTATGAGTTCGACAGCGGTTTCGCGCTCTTCGGCAGCTACGCCTACACCGCTAACCTGCCCATCCTCGATGATCTGGAAACGCCGGCCTACATGGAGCGGGCTGAGCGGTCGAACACCTACGAGGCCGGTGCCTCCTTCGACCGTACTGGTGTCTTCTTCGGCACGGATACGCTCGCGCTGAAAGGTAATTACTACTCCACCGACCTGTGGGACGTGACGTCCTATTCCGGCGTCATCTCCGTGCGCGTCGAAGGGGTCGAACTGGAAGGCTCGTACGCCACCGAGGGCGGTTTCTATATCGACCTCAATGCGAACGTCATTGATGCGGAAAACACCACCTCCGCCGGCGATGTGGTCGACTGGAACAATACGCCGGCCGACAGCCTGCGTCTGACCCTGGGCCAGCATGTCACGCCCGCCCTGGACCTGAGCTGGGAAGTCGTCGCGGTCGACGAGGCCGAGACCAACGGCAACACGGTGGACGGTTATACGACCCACAATCTGCGTGCCACATATCGCCCGCAGAGCGGCGTGCTGAGCGGGACCCAATTCCGTGCCGGGATCGAGAATGTCGGCGACATCGAATACACGCCCATGCTCGCGACGCGGGCGGCGCCGGGCCGGAACTTCAAGCTGAGCGTGTCGCGGCTCTTCTAGCCTTGCGAGCACACATCGGTGTGTTTCGCCTGAAGGTGCGCCGTGGCTTGTCCCTGCTGCGGCGCACCGGCCGGCGTTCGAGGCACATCGTTCGATAGCCGATGGAGTATTCGACATGTTTGACGCACTGGCCGGACGGGTCGCAAGCTACGCCGAAATGGGCGGACCCGTTCTGACGCTTCTCGGCCTGCTCTCGATGGTCACGCTGGCGGTGATCGCGTTCAAATTCTGGCAGTTCATGGCCATCGGCGTGGGGCGGCACAAACGCTTGCGGCACGCATTGGAGCAATGGGATGCAGGCCATTGCGACGATGCGCGCAGAACGTTGGACAGCGCGCGCAGCTTTCTTGCGTCACCGATAGCCCTGTCCATGGACATGGCGGGCCGGCCCGAGGCGCGCGACCGGATCGAGGCGGAAGCGGAACGGCAGTTCCAGCCGCTCGAGGGCGGTTTCCGTTTTCTCGACAGTGTCGCACAGCTGGCGCCGCTGCTGGGACTGTTCGGGACCGTGCTTGGCATGATCGAGGCCTTCCGCGCCCTGCAGGACGCAGGGACGCAGGTCGACCCGTCCATCCTGGCGGGCGGCATCTGGGTCGCCTTGCTGACCACGGCTGCGGGGCTTGCGGTCGCGATGCCGACAGCCATGGCCCTGTCCTGGTTCGAGTCACGGGTCGATCGCGACCGCGCACTCGCCGAGCGGGCCATCGCGACCGTCATCACGCCGGTCGCAACGGTCTCGGGACAGGCTGATGAGAGCTAGGCGTGTACGCAGGAAGCCATTGTCGATGACGTCGCTCATCGACGTGATCTTCCTCCTGCTGCTCTTCTTCATGCTGTCCTCGACCTTCTCGAAGTACAGCGAGATCGAGCTTGACGCGGCCCTGCCCGGCGGAACGGCGACCGGCGCCGCCGGCCCGTCCGTCCGCGTCGCGCTGTCCTCCGGCCACATTCTCGTCAATGGCCGCACGGTCGCGCAAAGGCGTCTGGCGCCCCGTGTGGATGCGGTGCTGGGCGGACAGGGCGGTCTGGTCGTGCTTGCCGTGGACGAGGCGGAAAGTGCCCAGAGGCTGACGGATGTTCTCCTGACCCTGCGGGAGCTCGATGATATCCGGATCCGCGTGGAGCGAGAGCCATGAAGCGGATGCTGAAGGCACGGCGGCGCGAACCGACGATCGCACTGATCAACATCGTGTTCCTGATACTGATTTTCTTCATGGTCGCCGGCTCCATCGACGCCCAGGCCGGACTGTCGATCGCGGCGATCCGGACCGACGGGCTGGACTGCTGCGTGCCGCCTAATGCAGTGTCGGTCTCTGCCGACGGCACGGTCCGCTTCCGGGGCGAGACGCTCGACGGCTTTGCCGACTATGTGGCGTCGCTCGAAACTGAGGCGAGGGTGGCCCGGGTCCTGCCGGACCGGGCGCTGCCGGCCGCCGAACTTCTTTCAATCGTCGAACAGCTCCGGGCGGCCGGTGCGGAGCGGGTCGTCATTCTTACCGAACAGCGCGCCCAATGACCCGGCTCGGCAGGAAAGCGATGGCGCTGGTCGTGATGCTGTCGATCGGCGCGCATGCGGCGGCCCTGGTCCTCCTGACACCCGGCGAGCCCGTGGTCCAGATGCGTGGCGGCGCGCCGGCCCGTGTGGTTTATACCAGCGCGGGGGATGATCGCGGGCAGGCGGATGGTGCGTCTCGTTCTGCCCTGCCGGCAGAGGTGCAGTCAGAGGCCGAAGCGGAACCGGAAGCGGATACTCCTTCGGAGCCGCCCGAGGCCGAGCCCCTTGAGGCCAAGCCGGTCGACCCCGAACCAGAACCCCTGCCCGAGGCGCCCGAGCTGGAGCGCCCGGAGCGCGCAGTGGACGACAGTCCCGATCCGGCCGAACCGCCGCAAGAGCGCGAGCGGGCCCGGTCCGATCCGAGTGCCGAACGTGCGCGCACGGAACAGGCCGAGCCTGTGGACGAGACCCGTCCGTTATCCGGATCCGGCGGTGATCCGCAGGCCGTGCCGCAAGAGGAGACGGGCGACACCGGCGAGACCGGAGGGGCCGCGGCGCCCGCGAGCTTTTCCGAGGCGGATCAGCATGCGGCAATCCAGAGCGAAGCCGGCAATGCCGCGTCGGACAATTATGCCGGTGAGGTCATGCGGCACCTGTCCCGGGTTCGCCGTCCCCGTGCCACGGCGCCGGGCGTGACCCAGATCGCCTTTGTGGTGGCGGCGGACGGAAGCCTTGAAGCGGTCGAGGTCGTGCGTTCGTCCGGGTCCGGGCGCTTCGATCGCGATGCCCTGCGTGTGGTCGAACGCGCCGCGCCCTTTCCCGAACCGCCGCGCGGCGCCAATCGCAGCTTTTCCGTCGAAATCGAGGGGCGTTGAAAGGCTGACCAATGCGGATGCGCATGGGTCCCCGGACCCGTTCATATTCGTCTGACAGCGCCGCCATTTTTCAGACATTGCAGAGAGCGGCAGAAGGCTCAGGCGTTTCTTTCGCCGGGCCACGGTTCTGGCATCTTCCCCTTTTCTGCGGGTTGCACGGTTCCGCCGACCCGGCATCAGCCGCCTGCGATCGCGGGCGCAGGCGGCTATCGGCGTTCCGGACCTTGACAAAATATGAAACTGATGTCAGTTTTATAATTATGTGCCTGGTTTCGAGGCATGAATGGCGAGGCGACCGCGAGCATGAAGATCTCACCCCCCTATCTCCTTTTTCTCGGCGATGCGCCGGACCGTCTGATTGCCAAGACCGCTTCTGGCGTTGTCGACTGGGCGCCGGAGCGCTGTGCCGGCCAGCTCCGGCTGACCGGCCGTACGGTCGATCTCGGCCTGCCGGAGATGAGCGTGGCACAGGCCCGCGATGCCGGCGTGAAGACCTTCGTGGTGGGAACGGCCGCGCCGGGCGGACAGTTCTCGGAGGCCTGGCGCAGTGTTCTGCGCGAAGCGCTGGAGGCGGGGCTGGATATCGCCGCCGGGCTGCATGCCCGGCTGAACGCGGACCCGGAACTCGCCGACCTGGCCCGGAGGCATGGCTGCACGCTGACCGATCTGCGCGATCCGCCGCCGGACCTGCCCATCGGGACCGGCCTGCCGCGCCCGGGCCATCGTGTCCTCACCGTGGGCACCGACTGCGCCGTGGGCAAGAAATACTCCGCCCTGGCGATCTGGCAGGCCCTGCGCGAGCAGGGCGCCGACGCCGAATTCTGCGCCACGGGCCAGACCGGCATCCTGATTTCCGGACGCGGTTTCGCCATCGATTCCGTCGTCAGCGACTTTCTCTCCGGCGCGGCGGAAACCCTCGCCCCGGCCGCCGCCGATGATCACTGGGACGTCATCGAGGGGCAGGGCTCGCTCTATCATCCGGCTTTCGCCGGGGTTTCCCTGGGCCTGCTGCACGGCGCCCAGCCCGAGGCCATCGTGCTGTGCCACGAGGCCGGCCGCGAGGAGATCGCCTTCTTCAAGGGCTACAGGACCCCGGCGCTGGACGCGGCGATCGCGCGCAATCTGGAGGCGGCCCGGCTGACCAGTCCGGACTGCTATTGCGCCGGTATCAGCCTCAACACGGCCGGCCTCGACGACGCGGCGGCGCAGGCGCTGATCGGGGAGACCGAGGCGCGTCTCGGCCTGCCCGTGATGGACCCGGTCCGCACCGGCGCCGCGCGCATCGCGGAACGCCTTCTGCAGGGGCGGGCGGGCACGTGATCGCCCTGACGGCCGAGCTGCGGCGTTTCCCGCTCAAGGCACCCTTCCGGATCGCCAGTGCGGAGTTCGACGCCACCGAAACCCTGATCGTGACCGCCACGGACGGCCGCCATCGCGGTCATGGCGAGGCCGAGGGCGTGTTCTACCGGGGCGAGACCGCCAAGGGCCTGCTGGCCCAGGCGCGGGCCTTCATTGGCGGGCACCCCGGCGGGATCAGCCGCGAGGCCCTGCAATCGGCCCTGCCGCCGGGCGGTGCGCGCAATGCCATCGACTGCGCCCTCTGGGATCTGGAGGCCAAGCGGACGGGCCGCTCGATCTGGACGCTTACGGATGTTGTGCCGCGCCCGCTGACCACAGCGGTCACCATCGGCCTGGAAGCCGAGCCGGAGGCCATGGCGGAAAAAGCGCGTGCGGCCGGGCCGGTCCCGGTGCTCAAGGTCAAGCTGAATGCCGACCGGCCGGTGGAACGGATCGAGGCGATCCGCGCCGTGCGGCCCGATGCGGTCCTGGTGGTGGACGTGAACGAAGGCTGGACGATCGAACAGCTTCGCGACGTGGCGCCCGCCATGGCGCGTCTGGGCGTTGAGATGCTGGAACAACCCCTGCCGCGCGGCCGGGATGCGGAGCTGGACGGTTATGTTTCGCCGGTACCGCTGTGTGCCGACGAAAGCTGTCTCCATTCCGGCGAGCTGGACGCCGTGCGCGGCCGCTACCAGCGCATCAACATCAAGCTCGACAAGACCGGCGGGCTGACCGAGGCCCTGCGCCTGGCCCGCATGGCGCGTGAAGAGGGCCTCGGTCTGATGGTCGGCAACATGATGGGGACCTCGCTGGCGATGGCGCCCAGCTTCGTGGTCGGTTGCCTGTGCGACTTCGTGGATATCGACGGTCCTGTTCTTCTGGCGCAGGACTGGCCGAACGGGCTGAGATACCAGGCCGGCCGGGTCGATCCGCCTCGACCGGTTCTCTGGGGTTAGCCTGTCCTCTGGGGCTAGGCTCCCGCCTGCCAAACCGTGGGGTGCAGCGGTCCGGAGAAGGGCGCACCGTCTTCCAGATCGGGCAGGGTGGTCGGCACGGCGATCTCGCCGGGACGCCGCCAGAAGCGCGCATCATCGCCCAGCCAGCGGGTCGACAGGACGCGGCGCCGTCCGGCGCTGGGATTGGCCGGTGCGCCATGCACCAGCATCGCCTGGAAGACCACGCAATCGCCCGGTTCCAGATCCCAGGACACGATGTCGTAGTCGTCCCGTGCCGCCTCGATGTCCGGCAGGCTGGGCAGGCCGGTGCCGGCATAGGGTCTGCCGTCTGCGAAATGGGTGGGGTTGAACGTCTCCTCCCAGCGATGGCTGCCGCGCACGAATTCCAGCGACACCTCGCGGGGCACCGGATCCAGCGGCATCCAGATCGAGCAGACCTGGAAACCGCTGACGGCCCAGTAGGGCTGGTCCTGGTGCCAGGGCGTGCGTTGCTGGCTGCCCGGCTCCTTCACCAGCATCTGGTCGTAGAGGAAGGTCGCCGTGGAGGATGCCATCACCTCGCCGGCAATCGCGGCGGCCGGCGAATCCAGGACGAAATCGCGGAACGGGTCGAGGCGCGTCCACATGTCCAGATCGCCGAAAAAGCGCTCGGCCCCGGCGGGGCCGTAGCGCTCGCCGTGGGGGCCGGGGGCGTCCAGCGCCTGCCGGACCCCCTCGGCCACGGTCTCGATCCATGCCGGAGAGAAGGCGCCGCGCAGCACGCAGACGCCGTCCTCCCGGTAGGCGGCTTTCGTGTCGTCGCCGATCACGCCGCTCACTCCTCGCCCGCGCGAACGAAAGGAATGCCGCCGCCCAGCCAGTCGACCGTCAGATCGTCCGGTGTGCCGCCGGCCGGCGAGAAGCTGAACACCATCTCGTCGTCATGCGCGGCCAGGAAGGTGCGGCCCTCCAGGTGCAGCAGCGGAATGGCCGGTCCTTGGGCGTCGACGCCGCCGATACGGAAGGCGATCCCGCCTTCGCGCGGCAGGATGCCGATGCGGTCGATGCCGATGCGCATGTAGCTGGCGTCGTAATTGCCGGCGATGGCCTCGATCTCGGCCGCGGCGAGCGGTTCCGTGGAGGGGGCCGGGCGCGGCTGGTCGAAGACGATGCGGGCGATCTTCTGCTCCAGGCCCACCGGCGTGGGTGCGACATCGCGCGTGCTGCCCATCACCACGATGGAAAGGTCCTCGTCGGGATAATAGGCCATGTAGGCCGCGAAGCCGTCGATATCGCCGGCATGGGCGATCTTGCGATGGCCTTCCCAGTCGCGGATCACCAGGGCGCCGAGCGCATAGGCCAGCGTGTCGTCGCCCAGCTCGGCCTGTTCGTAGAGCAGGTCGCGGACTTCGTCGCCGAACACGTTCTCGCGGTGCACCTGGTCGATATAGTCCTGGATGTCCTGCACGGTCGACAGCAGCGCGCCGGCGGAGAAGGGCACGAGCGGGTCGAGTTGCGGGGCATTGAGGAAACCGTCCTCGCCGACGACATAGCCCTCGGCGCGCCCCTCGATCACGGGCTCGTAGCCCGCGTAGTAAGTGCGCTCGAGCCCGAGCGGTTCGAGGATGCGCCCGGCGAGCGCCACGTCATAGCTCTGCCCCGTCACCGCCTCGACGATGAGGCCGAGCGTATAGGTGCCCGAATTGGAATAGGAGAAGGCCGTGCCCGGCTCGAACATCAGGTCGGCATCTTCGAAATAGTCGCGCATCACCTCGCGGGTGACCGTGCGCTGGCTGCCCTGGGGGAAGTCCGGCAGGGCAGTGTAGTTCACCAGGCCGGCCGTGTGGTTCATCAGATAGCGCACCGGCACGTTGCGGGCCGGACCGGAATAGTCCGGCAGATAGGTGGAGATCGGCGCGTCGATATCGACCAGACCCTCCGCAGCGAGCTGGGCGATCAGCAGGCCGGTGAAGGACTTGGTGATCGAGCCGACCTGGAAAACCGTGTCCGGCGTGGCGGCCGAATGCTGTTCGAGGTCGGCCTCGCCATAGGCGGCCTCGTAGACGATCGTGTCGCCGCGCCGCACCGAGACGGCAAGCCCCGGATAGGGCGCGGAGGCCTGGGCCTCGGCGACCAGCGCGTCGATGGCGGCGGTATCGGGCTCGGCCGCAGGCTGGGCCGTGGCGCAGCCGGCGAGGAGGCTGCCCGCGGCGGCAAAGGCCGTCACGGCAGCGGGAAGGGCGAATGTCTGGATCATGGGAAGGTGTCCTTCGTCTGGATCAGTCTTCGAGCCGGCCGTAGCGGGCGAGAATTTCGCGGACCCGGTCGTGGGGCAGGCCGTAGACGTGGGAATTGCCGCGTCCGGTCGTGTCCTCGCCGGCGACGAGTGCGTTGAGAATGGCTTCCTCGGTGGCTTGTACGACGCCGTCGAACAGCGGATCGAGGGCTTCGCCCGGAATGCTCTGGTAGTCGAGCGGCGCGCCCGAACCGAGGCTGACGGGGTTGGCGGTGGTGAAGGCGAGGAAGATGTCGCCGGAGCTGGAATCGCCCTGGCCGCCGGTGCGGCCCATGCCGATCGTGGCGCGGCGCGCCAGGCGGCGCAGCTGGTCGGGCAGGAGGGGCGCGTCGGTGGCGATCACGATGATGATCGATCCGTCGCCCTCGCCGGCGGCCTCGGCCTGGCTGGCGCGGCGCGGCATCAGGTCGCCGATCTCCCGGCCGGCGGGGGTTCCCGCAATGCGCAGCTGGTCGCGAACGCCGTGATTGGCCTGCACCAGCACGCCGACGGTGAAGGCGATATCCTCGCCATAGCGAACGATGCGCGACGAGGTGCCGATCCCGCACTTGAAATAATAGCAGACCATGCCGGTGCCGCCGCCGACGGCGCCTTCCGCGACCGGTCCGGCCTCGGCGGCATCAAGCGCCTCGACCACGTGTTCCGGTGTCAGGGGCAGGCTCCACACATCGCTCAGCCCGCCATCATAAGTCTCCGCCACGACCGGCAGGACGCGGCTGAAGCGCACCGTCGGGTCGTCGAAATTCCGGGCCGTCCATTGCAGGATGCCGTCGCGGGCCGCGCCGACGCCCAGCGTGCCGGTGATCGCGACCGGGCCGAAGAAGGCGCCGAACTCGTCGATCAGGTGGGTGCCGGTCATTTCACCGGTGCCGTTGAAGGAGAAGACGCCGGCCGCGACGCCGTCCGTGGCCTCCCGGCCGCGCGGGAAGATCGCGGTGACGCCGGTATGCGCATCGCCCTCGTGCAGGGTGAGGTGTCCCACCTCGATGCCGGTCACGTCGGTGATGGCGTTCAGCGGGCCGGTCTCGCCTTCCAGCGGGATGCCCAGATCCCGGGCGCGCGGCGCGTCCTGGGCGCAGGCGGCGGAGGCGAAGGCCAGCCCGCCGGCCAGGGCGATGGATATCAGGTTTCGGCTCGTTTTCATGGTCGTCATGGTCTCCCGCATGGACAACTGGGTCCGTCTGCAATGCCCCCGGTGGGCCCTCTTCGCCGGGAAGAGTGAAAAAAAATGAAATTGACGTCAACCTCATAAAATTGTCAGGATCGCTGCATGAGAGCTTACGTCGCCGCCCTGAGGAC
>Ga0207716_100409_pt1 | contig 17956 bp, 14 predicted proteins | sample TtaePargueraPR_FD_187739 | JGI IMG/M metagenome (GOLD analysis project Ga0207716, IMG submission 187739) | Aerobic enrichment media microbial communities from Bioluminiscent Bay, La Parguera, Puerto Rico - Tt and P2 (5) (SPAdes) | ecosystem: Environmental > Aquatic > Marine > Unclassified ... | reverse complement strand
TGGGGCCGCATGCCCTGCCAGCCGCGATGCACCTGCTGGGAGTGGGGGCCGCCGTAAAGGTACTGCACGGCCGGGTATTGCCGCTCCGGATCGAAATCCGCGGGCAGGTAGAGCTGGTAGTGCAGCTCCGTGCCGTCGGCGGCGGTCAGCGTGCCGAATTCCGGCACGATATGGTCGTCGGCATATTCGAAATAGGGGTGGCCCGCGGCGAGGGCGTTTTCCTCGATCCAGCGGATGCGCTCGCCATCGACCGAATAGAGCGCCGTCTGCGCCGGCGTGTCGCTGTCGTTATAGCTGCCGATAAAGGTCTGCGCGTCGCTGGCGAAAGTGGCGGACCAGCGGCCTTCGCCCCGGGTGATCCGGGTGGGATCTTCGGACCCGTCCAGCGGTACCGAATAGACATGGCGTTCCAGCGGCGTGTCCGTCCAGCCGGTGAAGTAGACAAGGCCGTTCTCCGCGTCCACGGCATCGATCTCGCCGACCACCCATTCGCCTTCGGTGACCTGCGCAATCAGCGAACTGTCCGCGGCGCGGTGCTGGATGTGGCGATAGCCGCCCGGCGTGTCCTCGCTGGTCCAGATCACGCTGCCATCCTCGAGCGTGCGGAAATCGTTGGTCAGATTGATCCAGACATCCGTCGTCTCGACCAGCCAGTCGGAAGCTTCGCCCGAGGCCGGATCGGCGGCGCGGATGGTCAGCTCGTCCTGGGCCCGGTTGAGCACCTGGACATAGGCCGTGCCGCTGTCGCGCGCCCAGTCGACGCGGGCCAGATAGATATCGTCCGTTTCCGCCAGTTCGACCTGGCGGCGTTCGCCGGTTTCGCGGTCCAGGATGAAAAGCTCGACGATCGCATTGTCGGTACCGGCGCGCGGATAGCGCTGGTCGACCACGCGGGCGGAGCCGTCCGCGTCGATCTCCATGCGTTCGATATTGTCGACCGGGCTTTCATCCACCCGGGCGATGGCGAGATAGCGCTCATTGGGCGACCACCAGTAGCCGGTGCGCCGGTCCAGCTCTTCCTGGGCGACGAATTCGGCCATGCCCCAGGAGATCAGACCGCCGCCCTCGGTGGTGATGGCGGTTTCCTCGCCGGTCTCCAGATCGACGATATGGAGGTTCTGCTCGCGCACGAAGGAGACGAAATTGCCCTGCGGGGAGATGCGGGCATCGGTCTCGTATTCCGGCGTCTCCATCAGCCGGCGGGCCTCGCCGGAATTCACGTCGACGCGGAAGATGTCGCCGTCCAGGGGCACCAGCACGGCCTCGCCCTGGCTGTCCCAGTCGTAGGAGACGATGCCGCTCTCGGAAATCCGGGCACGTTCACGCAATTGCCGGGCGGCCTCGGACAGTTCCTGCTCTTCCGGCGCCAGCACGCGCGCATCGACCAGGCGATAGGGCTCGCCGCCATCGATATCCATGGCCCACAGATCGAGCACCGAGGCATCCGCCTCCTTGGCGCGCAGGAATGTGACGCGGGTGCCGTCCGGCGAAAAGGTGAGGGCGCGCGGGCTCGGCCCGGCCAGGTCCGGGCTGGCGAAGGCGCGTTCGATGGAGAGGGCGGGGTCGGAGGCTGCCGTGTCCGCGGCGGGCGCTTGTGCGGCTTCGTCGGCAGCCGGCTGGCAGGCGGCCAGCGCCGCGGCAGCGACGGCGAGGCTCAGGATACGAACGGCCATGATATCTCCCCTGGATGTCCTGGAATTGTTCTAGGCATGTCCGGCGCACCTGGCCAGCCGGCGCTGCGGTGCAGCTGATTTGCCGGATCCTGCTTCCCCCGGCCCTGTGCCGGGGTCTACCGTTTCGACGCCGCGCTCGCGCGACGCTTCGTGGGTCCCGGATAGCGCTGACGCGCTTCCGGGAAAATGCGCCTGTGTTTGAGACAACGAGAAACCCTCCACGGGTGGATAACGTCTTCCCGATCTCCTCAACCGCCGTCATCCCCCGGCTTGTCCGGGGGACCTTGTCCATCCTGTTGGCGGGCTCCATCCACCTGTCGCCATAGCCCAATCGCCACGCGGTGAGCTGAGGTCCCCCGGCCTGTCCGGGGGATGACGGCGAAGCGGGGGAGGGGGAATGTGGCGGCGACAGCCGCCAGCCCGGCCCCACATCCTCACCCGATTGCCCCGCGACCCTGTCTCCGCTACACGGTGCGGCTCAACGTCCCCGCCTCAAAGAGAGAGCCGAACCGCAATGGCCGCCTATCAATACGTCTATCATATGGACAAGCTGTCGAAGACCTATCCCGGGGCTTCCAAGCCGGTCTTCCAGGACATCTCGCTGCACTTCCTGCCCGACGCCAAGATCGGCGTGGTGGGCGTGAACGGCGCGGGTAAGTCGACCCTGCTGAAGATCATGGCGGGCATCGATACCGACTTCACCGGCGAGGCCTGGGCCGAGAAGGGCGTGAAGGTGGGCTATCTGCCCCAGGAACCCCAGCTCGACGAGAACAAGACGGTCTGGGAAAACGTCATCGAGGGGTCGGCGCAGAAGAAGCTGCTGGACGACTACAACGCCATCTCCATGAAGCTCGCCGAGGATTACACCGAGGAGCTGATGGCGGAGATGACCGAGCTCCAGGAAAAGATCGACGCCGAGGACGCCTGGGACGTCGACTCGAAGATCGAGATGGCGATGGATGCGCTGCGCTGCCCGCCCTCCGACTGGGCCGTGACGGACCTGTCCGGCGGTGAGCGCCGCCGTGTGGCGCTGTGCCGGCTGCTGCTGTCGGAGCCGCACATGCTGCTGCTCGACGAACCGACCAACCACCTGGACGCGGAAAGCGTGCACTGGCTCCAGCACTATCTGGAAGAGTTCAAGGGCGCCGTTCTGGTCGTGACCCACGACCGCTACTTCCTCGACACGATCACCACCTGGACGCTGGAACTCGATCGCGGCCGCGGCGTGCCCTATGAGGGCAACTATTCCGCCTGGCTGGAGCAGAAAGCCAAGCGCGTGGCCCAGGAAGACCGCGAGAAGGGGGCCAAGAAGCGCGCCCTGGCCCGCGAGCTGGAATGGATCCGCTCCTCGCCCAAGGCCCGTCAGGCCAAGTCCAAGGCGCGTATCAAGTCCTACGAGGAACTGCGCGACCAGGCCGAGCAGCGCGAGATCAACCACGCCCAGATCAACATTCCGCCGGGCCCGCGCCTGGGCGGTGTCGTGGTCGAGGCGGAAGGCCTGAAGAAGGGCTTCGAGGAAAAGCTGCTGATCGACGGTCTCGATTTCAAACTGCCGCCGGGCGGCATTGTCGGCGTGATCGGCCCGAACGGCGCCGGCAAATCGACCCTGTTCAAGATGATCACCGGCCAGGAAGAGCCCGACGAAGGCACGATCCGCATCGGCGAGACGGTGAAGCTGTCCTATGTCGACCAGTCGCGCGACGCGCTGGATCCGAACAAGACGGTCTGGGAAGAGATTTCCGGCGGCAACGACATGCTCGATCTCGGCGGCAAGGAAGTGCCCAGCCGCGCCTATGTCGGCGCCTTCAACTTCAAGGGCGGCGACCAGCAGAAGAAGGTCGGCCTCTTGTCCGGCGGTGAGCGCAACCGTGTCCATCTCGCCAAGACGCTGCAGACCGGCGGCAATCTCCTGCTGCTCGACGAACCGACCAACGATCTGGACGTGGAAACCCTGGCCGCCCTGGAAGAGGCGCTGGAGAATTATCCCGGCTGTGCCGTGGTGATCTCGCACGACCGCTTCTTCCTCGACCGTCTGGCCACCCACATCCTCGCCTTCGAGGGCGACAGCCATGTGGAATGGTTCGAGGGCAATTTCGAGGACTATATCGAGGACAAGAAGCGCCGCCTGGGCGCCGACGCGGAAATGCCGCGCCGCATCAAGTTCCAGAAGTTCGGACGGTAGGTCCTGCGTCAAAAAAGGGGACAGGTGGAATTAGCGCCGCGCGTTAATTCCACCTGTCCCCTTTTTTTACTCCAGCTCCCGGTACATCACATAGACATCCACATAGCCCGCATCGGGGTGCCGGAAGGCGCCGGGCAGGGTGCCGGCGATGTGAAAGCCCAGGCTCTGCCAGAGACGGATGGCACCGGTATTGGTGGAGACCACGAAATTGTACTGCATCGCCCCAAAACCCTGCGCACGGGCATGGTCGAGCGAGTGTTCCGCCATGCGCCGGGCGATGCCGCGGCCGCGCGCCTGCGGCGCGGTCATGTAGCCGCAATTGCAGACATGGTCGCCGCCGCCCGGCTGGTTGGTGCGGAACATGTAGGTGCCCAGAACCGCGCCATCCTCCTCGGCGAGAAAACAGGTCCGGCCTTCGCCCGTCCAGAAATCCAGCGCGGCCTCGCGGCCGATCTCCGGGTCGATGGCATAGGTCGCGCCTTCGCGGATCACCGGTTCCAGAATGCTCCAGACGGCGTCGCGATCGTCCGGCCCAGCCTCGCGAATCCGGAGTGTCACGGCGGGCCGCCTAGAACCGGGCCGCCGAGAACGGCTCGGCCGGCACGGGCGGGGTCTCGCCGCTGATCAGGGCGGCCAGCAGGTCGCCCGAGCCCATCGCCTGGGTCCAGCCGAGATGGCCGTGGCCGGTGATCAGCCAGAGACCCTTCGCGCGGGTCTCGCCGATGAAGGGCCGGCCGTCGGCGGACATGGGGCGGAAGCCGGTCCAGGGCGCCTGTTCGCCGGCCAGCAGTTGCGGCGCGATATCCGGATAAAGGTCTTTCAGAAGCTGGCGCAGATTGTCCACGCGCTCTTCGCGCAGCGCCGGGTCGAGCCCGGCGAACTCGGCCGTGCCGGCAATGCGCAGCCGGTCGCCCATCGGCGTCGCGATCGTGTGGCGGGACTCGTCGACGACCGGCAGGCCCGGCCGCGTGTCCAGCCCGGACATGTCCAGGGTCAGCGAATAGCCCTTCACCGGCCGGACCGGCAGGTGCAGCCCGTGCGGCTGCAAGAGGCGCCAGCTCATGTGTCCCGTGGCCAGGACGACATGTTCCACCTCGATCTCCTCGCGTTCCGTCCGCACGCCGACGATGCGGCCGCCGCGATCGGCCAGCTCGGTGATCGGGGAACTCCATTCAAAGCGCACGCCGTCGCGCTCGGCGGCGGCGGCGAGGCCGCGCGTGAAGGCGCGGGCATCGCCGGACTCGTCGTCCGGGTAGAAGATCGACCCGGCGATGCGGTCGGCGACGGAGGCGAGCAGGGGCTCCTTCGCGACGGTCTGCTCGCGGTCGAGCACGTCCAGCCGCAGGCCCTCGGAGCGGAGCATCTCGCCCATGCGCGCACGCTCTTCCATCGGCGCGCGCGTGCTGCAGACCTTCAGCGTGCCGCGCTGGAGGCAGTCATAGGCAATGTCCGCCGTCTCCCGGGCGGCGCGTGTACAGGCCAGGGAGTGGCGGGCCAGAGCGAAATTGGCGTGGCAGGCGGCCTCGTAGCGCTTGCGCGTGGAATTGGCGAGGAAGCGCAGCCCCCAGGGAATCAGCCCCGGCAGGGGTTTCAGGCGCAGCTTCATCGCCGAATGCGGATCGGGCAGGGATTTCAGCAGTTGCCAGTGCACGCCCGGCGCATTCCAGGGTTCCGGCTCGGACGGGGTCAGGGCTCCGGCATTGGCGAAACTCGTCCCGCAGGCCGCCTGGTCGTGGGCGTCCAGCACGGTCACCGCATGGCCCCGCTGGCGCAGGGCCCAGGCCGTGCTGACACCGGCCAGGCCGGCTCCGACAATGAGGATTTCCTTGTTCGTCAATGCGCTCTCCCCCCGCCCCGTCTACATGGGGCCATTTGAACTTCGTGGGGATGCAGATAAAAGCAAGGGGGCATTCGCATTTTTCGACTCGGATTTCATGGACTCTCTGGTTTCACAGCTCAAGGCCCTGGCGGAGCCCACGCGGCTGCGCATCGTGGCCCTCCTGTCGCGGGGCGAGCTGACCGTGTCCGAACTGGTCCAGATCCTCGGTCAGAGCCAGCCGCGCGTCTCGCGTCATCTCAAACTGCTGACCGATGCGGGCCTGGCCGAGCGCCTGCCGGAAGGCGCCTATGTCTTCTACCGCCTGACCGATGCGGGCGGCGGCCGCCGCCTGGCCCAGATGGCCCACGACCTCCTGCCCGAGGACGATCCGGTGATGAACCGCGACTTCTCGCGCCTGGAATCGATCAAGCAGGCCCGCGCCCAGGCCGCCCAGACCTATTTCGAAAGCGTCGCGGGCGACTGGGACCGCATCCGCTCCTTCCACCTCGCCGATCACGAGGTCGAGGCGGTGATGCGCAAGCTGGCCGGCGAGGGCCCCTTCGGCCTGATGATCGATGTCGGCGTGGGGACGGGCCGGATCCTGGAGCTGTTCTCCGACCGGGTCGATCGCGGCATCGGCGTCGATATCAACCATTCCATGCTCAATGTCGCCCGGCTGAACCTGGAGAAGGCGGGGCTGCGCCATTGCTCGGTGCGCCATGCCGATGTCGGCGCGCTGCCCTTCGAGAACGGCGTGGCCGACCTGGTGACCGTCCACCAGGTGCTGCACTATCTGGAAGATCCCGCCCTGGCGGTGGACGAGTGCGCCCGCGTGCTCAAACCGGGCGGAAACCTGCTCATCGTCGATTTCGAGCCGCACCAGCTGGAGACGCTGCGCGAGGATCATTATCACCGCCGTCTGGGCTTTTCCGACGAGGAGATGGAAGGCTGGATCGAGCAGGCGGGCCTGGAACTTATCGAACAGGCGGCCCTGCATCCGGAAGAGCCCTCCGGCCAGCTCACCATGAAGATCTGGGTGGCGCGCCAGCGCTGAGCCCGGGGGGCTTCCCCTGTTCGCACCCCCGGCGGACATGTAGACTGGTGGCGGCTTTCGAAGGGGGAGATCATGAAAGCGGCCTTGAATCTGGTCAGCCTGTGCGCGCTCCTTGCGCTGGGTGTCGGCATCTGGCTGACGCGCTCGGATACGGCGTCCGTCGAGGACCTGCTGGAAGCGGTCGAGCCCGATCCGGCGCCCGTCGCCGACACCATCCCCGACGACCCTGTGGAGCCGCCGGACGGTGCCGGCGGGATGGCGCAGGGCTATACCGTGGCGGGGACGCTTGCCGGCTATTTCCTGCCTGCGGACGATATTGTCTACAACGGCTTCCGTCTGGATTCGGTGCAGGCCGAGCCGGCCCGGAACGGGTTCGGGGAAAGCCTGCGGATCGTGCTGTCCGATACCAACCGGCCCGCCGGGACGAATGATCGGGGCGAGACCTATTACGAGACGGTTTCGCCGGAGATCGAGCGCTGGTCCGTCACGCCGGAGGGAATTTCCGTCACCGCGCGTCATCCCGATACCGGTCCGGTGCGGATCGAGGGCACGTATGACGCGGATGCCTATGCGGACTGGACGGCCGGCGCGATGAGCGCGGAGCGGCTGTTCGTGGCGGATGTCGCACTGGGCGGGGCGACCTTGTCCGGCGTGCCCTTCTCCTTCTGGGTCGGCGACTAGGCCGGCGGGGCTTTTCGCCTCCAGCCTTCCTTCAGGCTTGCGCAGTCACCCGCTGCGCGGATATCCCGTTGTGCTATAACGGGTTGGGAACCGCTACAGGAGACTTCCGAATGGATGATGCCTTCATGCTCGGCTGGGAGGAATGGGCCGCCTTTCCCAAACTCAACATTCCGGCCGTCAAGGTGAAGGTCGATACCGGGGCGCGGACGTCCGCGCTCCATGCGGTGTCCGTCGAGCCCTTCGGGCCGCTGGAAAATCCGCAGGTCCGCTTCATCCTTCACCCGATCCCGGACAAGCCGGAGATCGAGGTCGTGTGCTCCGCCCCCGCCGTCGACCGGCGCGAAGTGACCTCGTCGAACGGCGAGCGCGAGCTGCGCTGGGTGATCGAGACGCCGGTGCGCATCGGCGATCGCGAATGGCCGGTCGAGCTGACGCTGACCAACCGGGAAACCATGATGTACCGCATGCTGCTGGGCCGGCAGGCGATCCGCGAGGACATGATGGTCAATCCCACCCTGTCCTATTGCCAGGGCGAGCTGAGCTACAGTCTCTACAAGGATTTCCCCAAGCGCCGTCCGGTGAAGCGCCCGCTGCGCATCGCCATCCTGACGCGCGAGCCCAACAATTATTCCTCCCAGCGCCTCAAGGACAGCGCCGAGGCGCGCGGCCATGTGGTCGAAATGATCAACACGGCCCGCTGCACCCTGGCGATCGATGCGGCCAATCCGGAAGTCTATTACGACGGCAAGCCCTTGCCGCAGTATGACGCCGTGATCCCCCGCATCGGCGCTTCGATGACCTCCTACGGCATGGCCGTGCTGCGCCAGTTCTCCATGCGCGGGGCCTACTGCCTCAACGCGCCCGAGGCGATCGGCGCTTCGCGCGACAAGCTCTACGCCCACCAGGTTCTGGCACGGGCGGGCATCCAGATGCCGGTGACGGCCTTCGCCCACTCGCCCAAGGATACCGCCAACCTGATCTCCCACGTGCGCGGTGCGCCGCTGGTGGTGAAACTGCTGCAGTCCACCCAGGGCCGCGGCGTGGTGCTGGCGGAAACGCGCAAGGCGGCCGAATCCGTGATCGACGCCTTCCGCGGGCTGGACGCCAACTTCATCGTCCAGGAATTCGTCAAGGAGGCCGACGGGGCCGACATCCGCTGCTTCGTCGTCGGCGGCAAGGTCGTGGCCTCGATGATGCGCCAGGCGGAGAGCGGGGAATTCCGCTCCAACCTGCATCGCGGCGGATCGGCCAAGCGCGTGCGCATCACCAGGGACGAGCGCGCCGCCGCCGTTCAGGCCGCCAAGTCGCTGGGCCTGTCGATCGCCGGCGTTGACATGCTGCGCTCGGCCAGCGGCCCGAAAGTGCTGGAGGTGAATTCCTCGCCCGGCCTGGAAGGCGTCGAGCGGACCTCGGGCAAGGATGTCGCCGGCATGATCGTGGAATATGTCGAGGGCCATGTCCGTCAGGTCATGCCGCGCCAGATCTCCAAGCGCCGCACACGCACGACCCCGGCCGCGGAAACGGCGGAGTAGCTGTCAGCTGCCGTAGCCGCCGCCGCCCGGCGTCTCGATTTCCACGCTGTCTCCCGGCTCCGCATCGATGCGGAACAGGCCGGGCAGATCCTCCACGGTGCCGTCCGCATGCCACAGGCGCTGCTGGCCGGGCAGGGCGTCGCCGCCGCCCTTGAGGCCGAACGGATTTTCCTTGCGCCGCGAGGAGAGCAGGGCGACCTCCATGGGTTCCAGGAAAGTCAGCCGCCGCACGCTGCCGTCGCCGCCTCTCCAGCGGCCGGTCCCGCCCGAGCCGGTACGCACGCGGTGATGTTCCACACGGACCGGATAGCGCCGTTCCAGCACTTCCGGATCGGTCATGCGTGAATTGGTCATGTGGGTGTGAATGGCGCTCTCGCCGGCGAAACCTTCACCATCGGCATTCAGGCCCGCACCGGCGCCGCCGCAGATCGTCTCGTAATACTGGTGGCGGTCATTGCCGAAGGTGAGATTGTTCATCGTGCCCTGGCAGGCCGCCAGCCGCCCGGTGGCGCCGAACAGGGCATCGACCACCAGCTGGCTGGTCTCCACATTGCCCGCGACCACAGCCGCCGGCGGGCGCGGATTGAGCAGGCAGCCTTCCGGGATGATCAGCTCGATCGGCTTCAGGCAGCCCTCGTTGAGCGGGATGGCGTCGCCGACCAGGCAGCGGAAGACGTAGAGCACGGCGGCCCGGGCCACCGAGGCCGGGGCGTTGAAATTGCTGTCGCGCTGGGGCGAGGTGCCGGTGAAATCGACCGTGGCCGAGCGCGTCTCGCGATCGACGGAGATGGCGACATGGATCTCGCCGCCATCGTCCAGCCGCACCGAATGCACCCCGTCGTCGAGCGCTTCGATGACGCGGCGCACGGCGCGTTCCGCATTGTCCTGGACATGGCCCATATAGGCTTTCACCACGTCCAGACCGTTGTCTGCGACCAGGCGATGAAGCTCGTCCGCGCCCTTGGCGCAAGCCGCCAGCTGGGCCTTCATGTCGGCGATGTTCTGGTCGGGGCGCCGGGCGGGATGGCTGCCCGAGGCGAGCACGTCACGCACGTCCTCGTCGAGGAAATGACCCTTGTCCATCACCTTGACGTTCCGGAACTGCACGCCTTCCTCGTCGATCGTCCGCGAGAAGGGCGGCATGGAGCCCGGAGCGATACCGCCCACGTCGGCATGGTGTCCCCTTGAGGCGACATAGAAGAGGCGTTCGTGTGACGCTGCGTCGTGCACCGGCGTGACGATCGTGATGTCCGGCAGGTGGGTGCCGCCGTCATAGGGCGCGTTCACCGCGACCGCGTCGCCGGGGCCGAGATCGGGATGCGCCGCGGCCGCCGCGCGCACCGAGGCCGACATCGAGCCGAGATGCACCGGCATGTGCGGCGCGTTGGCGACGAGACCGCCCTCGGCATCGAAGACGGCGCAGGAAAAGTCGAGCCGTTCCTTGATGTTGACCGAATGCGCCGTGCGCTCCAGCGCCACGCCCATCTGTTCGGCGACCGACATGAAGCGCTTGTTGAAGAGCTCCAGCCGGATCGGGTCGAGCTCGGTGCCGCCCCTGGCATCGTCCAGGGCTTGCGCGCGCTGGAGTTTCAGCGTGCCGTCTTCCAGACGCGAAGCGCTCCAGCCGGCGTCCAGGACGATGGTGGAATTGGGATCCATGATCAGGGCCGGGCCGGCCTCGCTCATCCCCGGGGCGAACTGATCCAGCGCATAGACGGGCACGTCGCGCCAGGCGCCATCGTCGAACATTTTCGCCTTGGCTTTCGCCTCAAGCGAAGCGGAGCCGGCGGCCGGCATGTCGATCGACCAGTCGCCGGAGCCGGGCGGTTCGCATTCGGCTTCGCGGGTTACCGATTCCACGATCAGCGCGCCCTCGGGCACGAAGCCGAAGAGGCGTTTGTGGGCGTCGCGGAAATCCCGCTCCATGGTCTCGCGGTCGCCTTCGGGCACGGGGATGGACGTGTCCGAGCCGGAGACTTTCAGCCGCCATTCCCCGCGTGAGCGCACCGCGTCGGCGGGCAGGTCCTGGCTTGCCAGCGCCTCGCGCGCCTCCGCGTCCAGCCTGTCGGCGATGGTCCGGGCCTCCTCGAAAGCCTCCTCGAGGGGCTTCTCCACGGCACCCATGCGCGTTTCCCGGATATCGGCCAGACCGATACCCAGCGCCGAGAGCAGGCCGCCATAGGGGTGGATCAGCACCGAGGTCATGCCCAGCGCATCGGCGACGCGGCAGGCATGCTGGGCGCCGGCCCCGCCGAAGGCGGCCAGGGCATAGCCGGACGGGTTCACACCCTGGCCGATGGAAATCTGCTTGATCGCCTGGGCCATGCTTTCCACCGCGACGGCGAGAAAGCCCTCGGCGGCTTCTTCGGGACTGGCGAGGCCCATTTCTTCAGCCAGCGCGCCCAACGCTGCGCGGCTGGCGTCTACGTCGAGCGGCGCATCGGAGTTTTCGCCGAAGACTTTCGGGAACCAGTCCGGCTGGATCCGGCCGAGCACGATATTGGCGTCGGTCACGGCCGCCGGTCCGCCGCGGCCATAGCCGGCCGGGCCGGGCATGGCGCCGGCGCTGTCCGGGCCCACACGGGCACGTTCGCCGTCGAAGGTGAGGATGGAGCCGCCGCCGGCAGCGACCGTGTGCACGGCCATCATCGGTGCGCGCAGGCGCTGGCCGGCCACGAGGGTTTCCTGGACCCGGTCGTACTGGTCGCCGTCATAGCGTGACACGTCGGTCGAGGTGCCGCCCATGTCGAAACCGATCACCTTGTCCGTGCCGGCGCGTTTCGCGGTCTTGGCCATGCCGACCACACCGCCCGCCGGTCCCGAGAGGACCGCGTCGCGGGCATGGAAGGCACCGGCCGGGGCGAGCCCGCCGGAGGATTGCATGAAGAAGAGGGGCGTGCCTTCCAGCCCCTTGTCGACCCGGTTCACATAATCGCGCAGCACGGGGGTGAGATAGGCGTCCAGCACGGTGGTCGAGGCGCGCGGTCCGATCTTCACCAGCGGCGAGGCGATGGAGGAACGGATCACGGTTTCGAAACCCGCTTCCCGCGCCATCTCTTCCAGGCGCGCCTCGTGGGCATCGTTTCCATAGGCGTGCATGAGCGCGATGGCGACGGTTTCCATACCGTCCGCCTTCGCGTTTTCCAGGGCCTGGCGGGCCGCCGCCTCGTCCAGCGGATCGACCAGGCGGCCGTCCGCGTCGAGGCGTTCGTCGACTTCCACGACACGGTCGTAGAGCGGAGCGGGGCGTTTGAGATCGAGGGCGAAAATATCCGGCCGGGTCTGGTCGCCGATCACCAGCAGGTCGGCGAAGCCTTTCGTGACCAGAAAGAGCGTGCGCGCACCCTTGCGTTCCAGCAGCGCATTGGTGGCGACGGTCGTGCCCATCTTCACCGCGCCGACGGGCTCCTCGCCCGACAGGCGGCGCACACCTTCCGTCGCGGCGTCCGGATAGTCCGGGCTTTCCGAGAGCAGTTTGAGCGCATGCAGGCGTCCGTCCGGGGCGCGGCCGATCACGTCGGTGAAGGTGCCGCCCCGGTCGATCCAGAATTCCCACTGCCTGCTGTCCATGCCCGTGCCTCGCTTGGTTTGCGGTTGCGCGAGACTAGGCGCTGGCCGTGCGACTTCAAGCGATCCTCGCCGTGCGCCGCCCTGCCATCGCGATCCCGTCGCGCGCATTCAACCCGATCAGGACGAGATTTGTTCCGCCGGCCAGGAACTCAACCGTCTGGACGATGGCGAACGCAGTCCCGGTTTCGCCCCGATGGGCCAGCCAGGCCAGCGCCAGGGCGCAGGGTATGAGGACCAGCATGCCGTTGGCGGCGATGATCGCCATGCGGCGCTTCTTGGCGGCGATGGCGGGGCCTTTCCAGCCCTTGCCGAGCCCCATGCCGGATGCGCCAGTGACCATGAGGGCAGGCACAAGGGCGACGAGGCCCCAGGCGATGCCGGTCTTGGCGAGGCGGACGATATCCGGATCGCCGGTCAGCTCGCTCAGCGCCGAGACGGTCAGGAAGGTGAGGATCAGCAGGCCGGCGGCCATTCCGGCGATACGGTGCAGATGCGCAAGGGGGCGGGACACGAGGAACTCCATAGTTGAATAGCATGCTATGTATTGCATAGCGTGCTATCTAATGCAATAGAGCGGTCATGGAGTTCGAAAAATTCCGGTCCGCCGGCTATCTCACCAATCATCTCGCCCGCCTGTTCGCGCACGCCCTGCACGGGCGGATCGCCCCGCTGGGACTGGCGCCCGCGCAGTTCATGACACTGCTGGAATTGTGGGAGAGCGATGGTCTCACCCAGGTGGAACTGGTATCCCGGCTGGACGTGGAGCAGGCGACGATGGCCAACACGCTGACCCGCATGGAGCGCGACGGGCTGATCCGCCGCGCGCCGCACCCGGACGACCGCCGGGCCAGGCTGGTCTTCCTGACGGATCGTGCACGCGATCTTGAGGGACCGGCCATCGAAGCGGCCCAGGCCGTCAATGCCGACATGCTCGAACCGCTCTCTCCCGGCGAACGGGACGTGCTGGTCGATCTGATGGCGCGGATGGTCGCCGCGCGCCGCACTGCACGCCGGCAGGCTGAAATGGCCGGGGAGCAATAGCATTGCGCGGTCCGGATACATATCTGGGGGGGCGCAGGAGGGTGAGGCGCATGGGATTCTGGCAAAGACTGGCCCACCGGCTGAAGGGCCGGGACTGTTTCCTGGAATGCGACGGTTGTGACGATCGCGCGCGCCTTCACCAGGTGGAGGATGCCGATTTCGCCATGGCGCTGATCGGGCTGGGCGCCAAGATGGCCAAGGCCGACGGCGATGTGTCGCGCAGCGAGGTGCGGGCCTTCTACGAGGTCTTCCGGCCGCCGCCCGAGGGCCGCGAGGCGCTCGACCGGGCTTTCCAGCTGGCGACCCAGACCACGCTGGGTTTCGACGGCTATGCCCGCCGGCTGGCGAAACGCTTCAACTGTTATCCCGCCATGCTGGAGGACGTGCTGGACGGGCTTTTCCACATCGCCAAGGCGGACGGCTCCGTCACCCCGGACGAGATGAACTATCTGCAGCGCGTGGCGGATATCTTCGGGTTTTCCGAGGTGGAGTTCCGGCGCATCCGTTCTGCCCATATCGAGGGGGCGAACGACGATCCCTATGTGATCCTGGGCATCGATGCGGACATTTCCGATCTGGATCTGCGCCGCGCCTACCGCCGGATCGCCTCGCAGAATCACCCGGACCGGCTGATCGCCCGCGGCGCGCCGCCGGAAATCCAGCGCATGGCCGACGAGAAAATGGCTGCGATCAACACGGCTTACGGCCAGATCCTCCAGGAGCGTGGTCTCGTCGCAGGCGCCGCCAATTGACTGGCGCCACAGGAATGCCAACATGTACGTCATGCTGGGGGTGAAACTGGACTGGATAGGACGACATGACTGACGCCCGTCACGCCAAGACCGATTTCTTCTCCTCCAAGGCCGGACGGATCCTGCGCGATGTCCTGGCCGCCGTCATCGCCCTGGCATTCCTCGGCCTCGTCATCTTCCTGGCCGCCATGCTGACGGCCGCCTTCCTGGTGTTGGCCGGCGTGGCCATGCTGGCCGGCGGCGCCTACTGGCTGTGGCGCAAGCTGCGCGGCGGTCCGCGCAATGGCGATGACGACATTCTCGTCGCCACGCGGGGCCCGGACGGCTGGACCGTCGATCTCGGCCGCTGATTTCAGCTTTGCATTCCCGCAATTGTGAGTGGTCCGCACCGCGGTGCCGGCTAGTCTTCCCGCGACCGTCTTCGTGAGGTGACCGAACCCGTGCGCCGTTTCATCCCGCTTTTCCTCGCCGTTTTCCTGTCGCTGATGCTGGTGGGCTGTGTCTCCATGGTCCTGCCCAAGGTATCGGCGCGGCATGGCGGCGAAGACCCGCCCGCCGCGCTCGACCTGTCGGGCCTCACGCAGGCAGGCTGGGAGGCGGACCGGGCCGGCTTGCGCGAAGCCTTTCAGCGCGAGGTCTATGGCGCCTGGCCCGAGGCCGGTGAGGCCGAGGTCCTGTCGCATTCCGTTATCGATACCGCCGCCTATGACGGCGCCGGGCGGATCGAGCAGTACACGCTGGACCTGGCCGGTTTCACCACCCACCTCGCCACGGTGATGCCGACGAACGCCGAAGGGCCGGTGCCGGTCGTGGTCATGCAGATGTTCTGCGGCAACCGGGCGGCGCTCGGCTGGCACGACGGCGTGGCCGGCCCGCTCAGCGCCCATGCGCCCGGGTGCGAGCCTGACGGATTCACAAGCTGGACGGTGCGCCGGATCTTCGGGCGGCACATCATGGAGCCGCCGGTCGCGGATATCCTGGCGCGCGGCTATGCGCTGGCCTTCATCTATCCCGGCGACATCGTGCCGGACAATGCGCAGGCCGCCGAAGCCGCCCTGGAAAGACTGTCGCCGGAAGAAGAGAGCGGCGCCATCGCCGCCTGGGCCTGGGTCTATTCCCGCGCGATCGACGTGCTGGAGGCCGACGACCGTTTCGACGGCGACCGGATGGCGGTCTGGGGCCATTCGCGCAATGGCAAGTCGGCGCTTCTGGCCGCCGCCTTCGATACGCGCATCGACCTGGTGATCGCCCACCAGGCGGGCACCGGCGGCACGACGCTCGGCCGGTCCGATGCCGGAGAAAGCGTGGCGCAGATCACCGATACCTATCCGCACTGGTTCAACGACAACTATGCCGCCCATGCTGGCCGGGAAGGCGAGTTGCCCGTCGACCAGCACCAGCTGATCGCGCTGATGGCGCCGCGCCCGCTATTGATAGGCGGGGCCTGGCGGGACCAGTGGTCCGATCCGGGCGGATCCTTGCGCGCGGCGCGCTGGGCGAGCCCCGTCTATGCGCTCTACGGCTCGGACGGGCTGGAACAGGAGGGGCTGGGCGATTTCGACCCGGACGCCGATATCGCGCTTTTCATGCGCCGTGGCCTGCACGGTGTGACGGCCGTCGACTGGGAGCGCTTTCTGGCTTTCCTGGACGCGCATTTCGGCGGCTGAGCAAAAAAGGGGACAGGTGGAATTTGTACGCAAATTCCACCTGTCCCCTTTTTGAGCTAGCAGTCGCGGCCCTGATAGATGCCCATCAGGCTGGTCCGGCGAAGCTCGGCGCGGCGGGCGTTCTCCTCGCGGCGTTCCGCTTCCGCCTGGGCCTGCGCCTGGGCGTGGCCGGCCGCGGCATTGGCGGCGAAGCCCAGACCGGGCATGCGGCCGAGCGCGCCGGAATAACCGGCGGCCGAGATCGCGGCGCTGGCGCCGGCGCCGGCCGCGCTGCCCCGCGCTTCCGCATCGGCGGCGGCCTGCATGTCGGTGCCCATCATGGCGTCCATGCGCGCGATCTCGGTTTCCAGTTGTTCGCACGACATGTTGGCATCGCCCGGGCTGCTGACCTGGAGCAGGGCGGTTTCCGGTTCGGCGCTGGAGCTGGTCGCGCAGCCGGCGGCCATCAGGGCGATGGCGGCGGATGCGCCGAATGCGGTGATGCGGGTGATCGTCATTGTCCTCTCCCCGTTTGCAAAGGTGCGGCGGAAATTGCCGAGGAGGCGGTCGGCCAGCCATCCCCTGTTCGGGGGAGAGGGCGGGACGGGGACAGGTCGAATTAACGGCTCCGTCCTTGCGTCGCGCGAACAGCGGCGCACGTTAATTCGACCTGTCCCCCTTTTTCAGCACTTGCCCGCACCGGCGGCGCAGTCCAAGACACCGGGCATGCGTTTGCGGGATTTCCTGGCCCTGTTCGCCGTCTGCATTGTCTGGGGCATCAATTTCGTGGTGGCCAAGTTCGCCGTCACCGGTGCGCCCGGCTGGGTGCCCGGCTTTGAAGGCATGCCGCCGCTTTTCTTCGCCTTCATGCGCTTCATCCTGCTTTACGCCGTGCTGGCCGCCTGGCTGCGGCCGATCCCCGCCAAGATCGGCACCATGATCGGCATCGCCCTGACCATGGGCGCCGGCCAGTACGCGCTGATGTTCCTGGGATTGAGATGGGCCACGCCCTCGGGCATGGCGATCGCCGTGCAGACCGGCGTGCCCTTCGCCACCATCCTGTCGGTGATCTTCCTGAAGGAGAAAGTGGGGCTGGCCCGGATCGCGGGCATTCTGGTCTCCTTCGGCGGGGTGGCGCTGGTGATCGCCAATCCGGCGGAGCTGGACCTGTCCATCGGGCTGATGATCGGTATCGGCGCGGCCTTCGCCTCCTCCGTCGGGATGATCCTGGTCAAGCAGATGCCGCTCGACTCGATCCGCATGCAGGCCTGGATCGGGCTGATCTCCGCGCCTCCGCTGCTGGCCCTGTCGCTGACCTTCGAGAGCGGACAGATGGATGCCATGGTGTCCGGCGGCTGGCCCATCGTCCTCGCCGTGGCCTTCACGGTTCTGGTGGTCAATGTGTTCGGCCACGGCGTCTTCTACAATCTGCTGCAGCGCTACGAGGCCACGCTGATCGCGCCGCTCACCCTGATGGCGCCGCTGATCGGCGTGATTGCCGGGCTCACCGTCACCGGCGACGAGCTGGGCTGGCGCCTGATCGCCGGCGGCCTGCTCACCCTTGTCGGAGTGGGGATCATCGCCCTGCGGCCCAACCGCAAGCTGCCCACGGCGGCGCTGGCCCGGGAGAAGACGCTGTGAGCCTGGAATTCCGGGAGACGCCGTCGCCCAATTTCAACGACCGCAAGGCGCCGCTTTCGCTCATCGTGCTGCACTATACGGGCATGGAGACCGGCGCGGCAGCGCTGGCGCGCATGTGCGATCCCGACGTGTCCGTCTCCGCCCACTACATGGTCGAGGAGGACGGCGCGATCTGCCGCCTTGTTGCCGAGGAGAAACGCGCCTGGCATGCCGGGGTTAGCTTCTGGCGCGGCGAGCGGGACGTGAACTCCGCCTCGATCGGTATCGAGATCGTCAATGGCGGGCATGATTTCGGCCTGCCGGATTTTCCCGCCGTGCAGATCGATGCCGTGACGGCGCTGGTGCGGGACATCATGGGTCGGCAC
>Ga0207716_100407_pt1 | contig 18051 bp, 23 predicted proteins | sample TtaePargueraPR_FD_187739 | JGI IMG/M metagenome (GOLD analysis project Ga0207716, IMG submission 187739) | Aerobic enrichment media microbial communities from Bioluminiscent Bay, La Parguera, Puerto Rico - Tt and P2 (5) (SPAdes) | ecosystem: Environmental > Aquatic > Marine > Unclassified ... | reverse complement strand
AGATTCGCGAACTGCAGAGCTATCAAGACAACCCCCATCAGCCTTGCACCGCAATCAATGCTTTGCTCGATGACCATATTTCCCATGTTCGATCGCAGATTATCGATCTGCAAACACTTGAGAGGCAACTCGTTTCACTGAGATCGAGCTGCAACGATGGACGGGAAATCAAGGCTTGTGGGATCCTCGCTGGAATCAGCGAGGGAGGCATACAGAATAAGGTAAATTGATGCATCAACCAGATAATCCGATGAGGGATATATTTTGTCCTATTCAACCAGAGGTTGGATCCGCCATTAAATCCGTATATCCGATTAAAGTAAAAGTTAGTTACTGGCCTGCGAAAGCAGGCCAATAATGATCTGAGCATCATAATTCATATTTTTTGTGGATTAGGCGGACTGAATGCTAACCATGTTGCTAATAAACCTACCATGCTAATGAAGGGCAACATCATCAAGTTCAGTTGTTCCCAACCAAATGAATGCAACAATTTTCCTGCTAAGAGTGATCCTAGAGCGACCAATGAGAAAATCAGTAAATCATTGACTCCTTGAACCTTGCCTCGCTCCTCTTCAGTATGAGTTGTAGACAATAGCGTGCTGCCACCAACAAATAAGAAATTCCACCCTACACCAAGTAATACAAGCGAAATAAGATAGTGACTCATTGTATTCCCTGAATGCCCGACAATTGCAGCGCCAGCAAGTGTGACACTACCCGTTAACAATATCTTTCCCACTCCGAATTTAGTTATCAGGTTTCCAGTAAAAAACGAAGGGGTAAACATGCCCAACACGTGCCACTGCATGATAAATGCAACTTGCTCCATGCTATAACCGTTTTCTCTCATTGCTAATGGTGTTGCAGACATAAGTAAGATCATGATTGCGTAGCCAACCGATGCTGAAATCAGTGCAATTATGAAATTTGGTTGTCCAGCAATGACCGCCAACGGTCGAGCATAAACACCTTGATGTGGCTCACCGCTGTATGGGACCTTCAATCGACTCAGTAACAGAATCACTAACAGTGCTTGAATAGCTATCACTAAATAAGGCCCTGCCATATGAATACCATTCAACAAATCAACCATGGCACTCGAGTTCCACGGTCCAAGAAAGGCGGCTGCCACACCCCCTGATAAAACAAGTGAAATAGCACGAGCACGAAATGCAGGTGAGGCCACATCAACAGCAGCAAAGCGATAATACATAGCAAAACCCTGGTATAGACCAAGCAAGGCATTGCCTATACAGAAGATCAGGAATGATTCAGCGGCTATACCCACAACACTGACTAAGCCACCACCGACACCACCAAGTAGTGCTCCCAGAATAAAACCCAGCCTGCGACCAATTTTTGCCATTAGTAAAGAAGCTGGAAGCGTTGAAATCACTGTTCCCAGCATCATCATGGCAATGGGTAAAGTTGCATAAGCTGGGTCGGGGCTTAATTCAAGTCCAATGACGCCGCTAAGCGTCATCACTGTTATTGCCGCGATGATAAACATCATCTGGCAAATAGCTAAAATCAATACGTTCGCTTTTTCGCTCGATACTCTTAACACAGGTGAAGTCCGTAAAATAACAGCATCCTCAATGTAGAGTCGGCTGTTTATGTTTCATAAACAAGAATATTATCGTTATACTAACATTCAATTGAATTATTGAATGTTAGATTGTAAAACAAATCTGTCAAGCAAACTTTTGAATACATTCCGGAGATAGTTAGTGACGGTTCAGGAAAATATTTTTGAAACGCTCGCCTCTCTAGCAAGGGCGTTAGGAAGTGGGCCGAGGTTAGCGATAGTAGTCAGGCTGGCACAAGCTGAAGCCTCTGTAGAAAAGATAGCCGACACTGTAGGACTAAGCATCGCTAATACATCACAACATCTACAACAGCTTCGCAGAGCGGGCCTTGTAACAGCAAATCGTTCAGGGAAAAAAATGATTTATCGTCTGACTGACGAAAGAATCATCAACCTGATAGATTTAATGAGAAATATCGCTGAGACAAATATCGCTGAAATGGAGCGACTCGTGAGTCAATTATTCGATTACGGTGATGCCGAGGGTGAGCTCCTGCCAATCACAACTGAAGAACTATGTGTTCGGTTGGAAAATTCAGAAGTCACACTCATTGATGTCAGACCAGAAGATGAGTATCAAAGCGGGCACCTGTCTGGAGCAGTAAATATTCCAATAGATAAGTTGGATGGCCTGCTCGATACCTTACCGAAGGATACTGAGATCGTTGCTTATTGTAGAGGTCCTTATTGTGCTCTCTCGCATTCAGCAGTTCAGACATTACTCAAACATGGTTATAAAGTCAGAAGATTTAAAGATGGTTATCCTGAGTGGAAAGCAGCAGGTTTACCAATAGCCAAAAACGTAGACTCAATGACTGCTGACTTGTGATGAATACACTTATCAATTTTGCAGAAAATGAACACTTACTGGCCTGTTTGAATTGAGCACGCATTCAAAAAGTGCTCATAGAGCTAACATTCAATGCGCCCCACAGTGCTCACTAACAAAGACATTTTCATTACCTTGGACCTTACTAATCCGTCCTGCTCGCAAGCACTCCCAATCTGATACCGGATACATTTTGTTCCAAGCCAACATCAAATTTCGTTGAGAGCGGCTCATTTTGTACCTCGGATAACGCTGCTCCATGTATAAATAGGTCCTAGCTATCTGGCCTTTGCTTTCAATAGTAGGCTCTACTTTTCTATTGTCAATTTTGACCAAGCATGAACCAAAGGCCGATTTCACGTCTGGAAGCATGGTGAAGTTATAATTGCTCCGCATGGCATTAACGGCACCAATAGCAGGATATAGGTTGTATAAGTCACTCTGCATATAGCGGTATTCTTTGTTGGCCTTGCTGGCACAGTTACGACCTTTGAAGGCTTTACCTTTAGAGTCAACACAGTTCGGGTGGCCATCACGCCACTCACTAAATGTTCGGCCGAAGTTTTCAGCCGGCACAACATGTTCCCATTCAACCCTTTTGGCACGTTTCACGTGTTTTTCTGTTTGAAAGCCCACGGGAAAGGTAATTCGCTTATTTTCATCAAATGTTGCCCCACAATACAAGGTCTCTCGATGGTCAAAGTAGACCTTCTCCATCATCAGCTTTTTGGCCTTGCTGAATGAGTCCGTTGCTTCTGCTATTGCTGTGAACGGCAGCACTAATGCCGCCGACAAGGAAACTAATTTTAGTCCTTTCACCTTCATTCCTAATTACATTTCAAACTGTTCAATTCTGGAACGCTCACCTTTTTGAACAATACGTGGCCAACGACTATGGATCTGAGCATCTTCAAGCTCCGGCTCAATAGTCACCACATAGATACGTTTTTCATTACCTTCTCTGGCTATCAGCCCTTGAATGAATTGTCCTTTTTGTAAGTCGTACCAGTGACTCACGCCTTCCAAGTCTTTTTCCATAAAACTCAGGACCGGTATTTTTACAGGTTTAGGAAAGTATTTGTCCCAACGTCCGGCATATATGGAATCCAGACGAGCCCAACCCGTCATTGGTAAGTTGCCAGGTTGCTTTTGTCTTCTGCCCCAGGCCACTAACTTTATTTCACCATCGTTCATCAGCACGGGCAGGACTGCCTTAGGGTTCGGATAAAAGATCCTCAGGACATCATCCCCATGTTGGAAATAAACACCACCGCACATCAGATTGTCTTCCGGTGACCTGTTGGTTTCCATGCCGGTGCAATGACGCTCGGCATTTCACTTCTGCCGATAACACGCATGGGAGCCACAGTGAACTCACCGTATCTTTCATTAATGTTATCCATTGCCTGGTTCAACGAGTCACGCTTCTGTTTGGCGTCGTTATCAATGAATAAGTCCTGCTGCTTACCATGCAAGGGGGACAGAGCTGTTACTTGGACCTGCCTGCACTCCTGACCCAAATAGTATTTCTCAACAAAGTCCAAGCAGAGTTTATATATCGTGCCACCATCATCCGTGCTGTTTTGTAGCTTAGCCTTGGCTGAAAGCCAGCCCTGTTCTGTCTTAACACCAACGAAAAAGCTATCTGACAGAAACTTGTGCCTTCTCAGTCTCACGCCAACTTTCTCAGACATATGCTGGAAATAGGTCAATAAGACATCTTTGTCTTGTGTTCCAGGTGGCAACACTTTTCCGTGACCTATCGATTTGGGGTCTTTGACTTCTGTCATAACAGGTTCCGGATCTTTACCCTGAGCCATCAGCCAGATGCGACGACCCGGGTTACCGAATCTTTTGGCGATAAGGCTCATAGGCACCTTTTTCATGTCACCACATTTATAGATCTCGTATTGAGCAAGAAATCTTGCTATGCCTTTATTGATACCACTTAATTCGATGACATCTTCATTAGCTAAGCGAGCTTCAGCATTCCAGGGCTCTATGATGGTTAAGCCATCGGGCTTATTTAGTTTGGCTGCAAATTTAGCAGTCGTCTTATCACCACTGATGCCTACACTACAGGTGAGCCCTGAAACCTCACTAATGGTGTCTTTGATAAGGCGGCCTATATGTTCAGCCCCCTCATACAATGACTGGCAATCCGTTAAGTCCAGAAAGGCTTCATCAACCGAATAGACCTCAACTGTCGGTGCAATATCATATAAGGCCGCCATGATTGATGAGGAGACAGCTGCATAACGATTTGGCCTGCTTGGTGCCTGAATGATGTCTGGGCAAAGCTGTCTTGCCTCTTTGAGTCGCATACCTGTTTTAACACCAAAGCTGCGTGCTTCGTAGGAGGCTGTGATGATGGTGCTACCCAACTTGCCATTCGTCACTCCCACAGGCCGATTTCGCCAGAATGGATAATCCTGCTGTTCAATCTGCGCGAAGAAGCAATTCATATCCACAAGGGCGATCATGCGTGGCCATTGTTGAACTTGTTGGTGTGCTTGCATGAATCAGGGATGGCTCCACTTCATTGACCGGAAAATTTGTACTCGAATGAGAACAAAGTGAGTAGAGAAAATATAGAGAACATACTGAAATTGATCAAGCGATCATATTCAGTTAAATTCAATCGAAACTGACAAAGCGAAGGAGAACGCAAATGTTGGCATTTACAAGGAGACCTAACGAGTCCTTTCTGATTGGCAACGACATCGTTGTGAAAGTGTTAGGCCGCGATGACCATGGCAATATTGAATTCGGTATCGAGGGAGCGGACGATGCTGAGTGCCTTAACAAAACTGGCACAAGAGAGCCTGGCATCTATGGAAAAAAACTAGAATAAAAGGACTTATAAGGCCAGTACAGACTTTTCATGGCGAGAAAGCTGGCCTGATCCCTACCTTTCCTGATTCTATGTAGTATCTGACTCTCCAAGTTTTTTCCTGCAAGGGATTAATTGAACAACTTCATCAAGCTATGGCGACGAATACACAGTAGGCCAGGCATCGTATGTGGCAGAGCAAGCAGGAGCCTGCTAATTGAGACTTAACACACTACTCCAGAGAAAGGGGCAGCTGACGATTAGTGTGATCTCGTTCAGGGTCACTTGTTGCGTTATTCTATTAGGTTCACGGTCAGCCGTTGGTTATAAATTCACGGTCACTGGATGGTTTAGTAGCAACCTAAGCCCATGAATTATCGTGTTTCCCATGGTCACTAAATCCGTTACGCGACAAAGAAGTTAATGATTGAAAAAGCCGACCATGAGTCGGCTTTTTTGAGTTATCCAAAGTGCATAACCATATGATTTTCAATCATCAGAAAGACTTTGAGTCTGCCGAAGATTTTCTTCACTTTTTTCAAAATCATCATTTTTTTAAAACCAACAACATATGGGAAGCCAATGCTATTGGTCGTGGTGGTCACATATACCGTGGGCAAGCTAATGCAGACTGGCTATTGAAGCCCACTGTTTTCAGAAAACCAGATGCCCTGAGAAACTACACTCCACAAATTGCTGGTGAATATTCAGGCAAAAATAAACTGATGTGGTTAGGTTTTCATCTGCAATCAGAAATAAGATCTGTGCTAATTTTTCTTGAGACTGCAGATAAATTAGGTATAGAAACACCTCTTGATTATTCAAAAGTCAAAGAGCACTACGAGTTGATCAGCTCAGCGATGAATCAGAATGAATACGACTACTCTACAGCTTTCCCATGCCAAAGATATTTAGAGGATATGGCTCTTGCACAACATCACGGGATACCCACACGGCTTTTAGACTGGACTGAATCACCACTAATCGCGTGTTTTTTTGCTGCACTAGGCGCTTCCAGTGTTACGCCCGATGAATTCAGAGTTGAATCAAGCCATATTTCAGTAATTTGCCTTAACACCCAAAACTTAAAAGAGTCTGATGATCTTATGCTCGTGAGAGCACCAAGGCACCGGAATAATTTTTTGAGAATTCAAAAAGGGTTATTTACACACATACAGAATGCCAACTCGTATTTTTTGGAAAATGAAGAATGGCCTAGCCTTGAGAGCGTTGTCCAAAATTCAGCAAAGTTAAGTGGTTCACTCAAAAAGTACAGATTACCCTCTACAAAATCTGATGATTTGTTGAGACTACTATTTGACTATCACATCACGAAATACGAAATGATGCCGACTCTGGATAACATTGCTCAAAGCCATGCTTATGCAAGACTTCTTTTTAAATAGATTTTTCAAGAATCTGAAAAAACCAAAAGATAAAATAAAAAACTAAAGCGAGGATAGTTGAGGCTTTAATAATTTTCAGAATATCAATAATCAAAAGGGCCAGACACGATTGATTATTTCAAATCCCCAAATTTCAGTTATGGGAGAGATTATTTCTTCTTGCTACGCCCAGCCCTGTTAAACGCAAAGTAAAGCTGGTAAAGAATATAAGGGGTTATAGCTAATATGACTGCTTCAGTACCAGTCAGTTTTTCACCAGCCAGTACAAGAATAATGATCAGCAGAAACCCAACAGCCAAGAGCTTGAGCAGCTTGATCGACTCTTTCGCTATAACCTTCTTCTGCATTTTGCTTCCTTCTCTAAAATTTCAACAGTCCTGAGAGGACTGAATCACCCCACCGGATAATCTACTCCTATGTCTGGTGCCCTATCAATGAATTAGGTCTGTCAGGCTGATAATCATCCGATGATTTAATTTTGAAGTAGGTATATGCTTGACTTCGGAAGGCATTCAAAAGGAATTGATTAATGGACTTTTCTCCGATCTATCAAGCATTATTCTCGCTCTGGTATCTGATTCCGCTCTTCTTATTTGTTGCGGTCATCAAAACACCCTGGTTTAAAGGTGTACTCGGCGAGTTCGTGGTCAATATCTTTGCTCGCTGGAAATTAGATAAAGACGTTTATCATCTCATCAAAAACATCACTCTCCCTACTGAAGATGGCACCACGCAAATCGACCATATCATCGTGTCTGTGTATGGCGTATTTGTGGTCGAAACCAAGAATCTGAGAGGCTGGATTTTTGGTAGTCCCAATCAAAGAACCTGGACTCAGAAAATCTATAAGCACACAAACAAGTTTCAAAACCCACTACACCAGAACTATAAACACACTAAAACCCTACAGGCCCTGCTTGGCCTTGAAGAGAATCAAATCCACTCAGTTATCGTGTTTATCGGTGAAAGCGAATTTAAAACCCCAATGCCAGAAAATGTCACTTATGGCATGGGATATGTTCGTTACGTTAGAACAAAAACCCAGCCGGTTTTAAGCCCCAAGCAAGTCATTGAAATCACCCAAGCCATCGAATCCGGACGTTTAGCCAGAACCTTTAAAAACCACCGTGAGCATGTAAAACATGTTCAAAGCATTGTGGCTGAAAAACAAAATAAACAACGTTGCCCTAAGTGCGGTAGTGATATGGTGTTAAGACATACCAGAAAAGGTGAGAACAAGGGCCAACCATTCTGGGGCTGCTCAACTTACCCCAAATGCCGCAACGTGATTGCCTATGAAAATTCATGCTGATCTTGTAACCTACTTTCCCCTGAAATCATATCGACCGGCGATATGAGATTAATCAGGAAAATAAATTGAAACAAATCACCGTAGAACCTAATCCAAGCGAAGAACAACTCAAAAAACTGGGTATTAAACACTGGCCGACATGGCAGAAAGAAGTCTCTGTATTCCCGTGGAAATTTATCACCACTGAATATGCCTATATCCTTGAAGGCGAATGTGTGATGACACCGGAAGACGGTAGTCCAGCGGTGACATTTAAAGCCGGTGATTTGGTGATTTTCCCGAATGGCTTCAAAGGCACCTGGGAAGTCAAAAAGCCATTCAAAAAGCACTTCAAACATGCCAATGGGAATTTTGTTAAATGCTTGTTGAGCCGGTTTAAAATTGTGGTCAATCGAATCAAGTCACTGTTTGGCTAACCTAAACTTAAAACAATTATTAACGAGAGAGACAATGAGCGAAAACGCCCCAAAAGAAAAAACCTTCCAGGAACGTTGTGATGAATTTATTGCGGTTGCTAACCAGCAGTATGCAGAAACTGAAGTCGATAATGTGAATGCAGCCCTGCTGTTTTCTGCTGCACGCTTCAACGTGTTCAGCACCGTTCGTCAGTTTGACGATGTTGAAAAGCTGAAAGAAGAAAAGCAGAAAATGGTGGATTACTTCTCTCAGCGTTACAGAGAGATGATGGAGCAAAACATCGAGGAATATATCGAGCGTTTTGATGACTACAACCAAAAGTAAGTTGAAGTCAGTACTCTGCTAAATAAAAAGCCGACTTTGCGTCGGCTTTTTTGTGTCTGCACCGCCTTGCTCAGAGATGGAACTCCCCTGCTCTTTCCGGCTGATAAAGGATTTCTTCCACTTTCACTTTCATGGCTTTGCCATCGGGTGTCGGCCACTCAATCTCATCGCCTTCCAGCAAGCCCAGCATGGCGCTGCCAGCCGGAGCGAGAATAGAGATGGTTTTTCCATCGTCGGTCATATCCTTGGGATAAACCAGCGTCAGACAAAATGTTTGCTGTGATGAAGACACACTAAACTTCACCGTGGAGTTCATCGTCACAACATTGCTGGGGACAGCGGCAGGTTCAACGACATTGCCTCTTTCCAGTTCCTCTTCCAGCGTCATCAGTTTCTCAAGTTCAGCCGGTGACAGCGTGGACAGAATCCGCTCAATACGTTTCACATCCAGTTCTGATAGAACGATTTCGGGTTGTAATGCTTTCATAATGCGTAACTCCAACGCGTACTTTCACCCGCCCCGCTTGGCAGGTGTAAAAATTTTATAGGGAATTGGCTCACGGAAAGCGAGCTGGAATGGCTATCATGCCATAAGCGTATCGAAACTGATATGACAAAAATCCGGTAACGATACTATCGCTGCTGTATAGTCTGATGACTCTGTCATTTCACTGGCTGCAAAGCCTTTTCACGCATGCAATTAAAGTATTTAACAGGCTACCCGGAACCCGTTCTCAATCAAGTCAGGACGGCGATTGCTGCTGAAACGCTCGGCCAGTTTCTGTTAAAGAAATACCCGGTTACCCACGATATTAAAACCAATAAAGCCCTGTATGCGTATGTGATGGATTTAAAGAACCAGTACCTGCGTCAATCCAGCCCCTTAAGCAAAGTGATCTATGACGACAAGCTGGATGTGCTGCATCAGGCGCTGGGCTTACATACTTATGTCTCACGGGTTCAGGGCAGCAAACTCAAAGCCAAGAATGAAATGCGAATTGGCTCGGTGTTTAAAACCGCCCCACCTGAATTCCTTACCATGATCGTGGTGCATGAATTGGCGCATTTGAGAGAGAAAGACCATAACAAGGCTTTCTATAAGCTCTGCACGCATATGGAACCAAACTATCTCCAGCTGGAATTTGATGTGCGGGTGTACCTGACCTATCTCGATCTCTTTGGTGAGTTATATCAGACGGATCCGTAACAGCCGAAGCATCAGCATTGTATTCTATATCAGGATCCTGATATCTCAATGATTTGGGTGTAGGAAGCCTACCGAACATGCCCCTAATGAGTAATCGGGTCGTTATCCTCAAAAGGCATGTTGAATAATGGCTAGCTACTGAACCTTGCTAAATCGACACGCGGTAATTCTTCAAAAGCAGGCTTTGCAAATAAATACCCCTGGAAAAGATCAATGCCCATAGCACGCAGGGTCTCAAGTTCCAGTTCTGTCTCAATCCCCTCGCTGATAATGTCTATACCCACTTTATGAGCAAACCCCACCACTGACTCAACCAAAAATTGACGTGTTGAGTCCTCATTAATGTTGCGTATCAAATTCATATCCAGTTTAACGATGTTGGGTTGCCAGTCTGAGATGAGGTTGAGTCCGGAGAACCCTGCACCGAAATCATCAATGGCAGTAATGAAGCCTCTGCTGTTGTAATAGTCAAAGATATTCTTTAGATGCTCATGGTCTTGGATCTGCTCGGATTCTGTCACTTCAAACATTACCTTATTGGTGGGAAAACCTGACTTTTCGCAGGCCTGCAGCGTGGTTCTGATGCAGGTTTCAGGCTGATAGACAGCATTCGGGAAAAAATTAATCGACAAAACACAATCCACGCCGAGCTCAACAGCTTTTTCTATAGCCTTGACCCGAATGGCCTGGTCAAATGCATAACGGTTGTCGTCGTTAAGCTGTTCTAGAATGAATGACGCTGGTTCATTGTTTATGCCTCTAACGAGCGCCTCATAACCAAAAACTGTCTTTGTTTTGAGATTTACTATCGGTTGGAAGGCAATCGAAAAGTCGAGTTCAGTACCGGGTGTCATCTGGCATTTGTTGCCGCACCCGTTACTGCTTGTATGTTTCTCTGACATAGCGTTTCACCAACAATAAAATGACGTTAATTCTGCCTGCATGATAATCAATAGGTGCCAGCTAGCGAGCCCAATTGAAATGCTGTGTTTGCAGCTGGTTAATGTGAAGAAAGGTTTCAAAAAAGACCCGCGCCTGTTTACAGAGCAAGTCGACCTGCTTTTTCTCCATCATGTCCTCAAATAGCTTATGGACAGAGGTGTAATCATGTTCAACATTGGGTATGTATTTGAGTGCCATCGTCCAATCACCAAAGCTACGTTGTTCAACAGGGCCATAGCAGAGACGCTGAATACCGGTGTGACGGGAATCCAGCGCTATAGAACCATAAATAAAATCGATGGATACTTTGCTGCCCTCGAGATACTGAAGAATATTCCCCTGGTGATTGATAAGGCATCCAGTGACACCAAAGTGGGCATTTTTGAACCGTGACTTTCTCATGAGCGAATCGAGCTGATCCGGGGAGAACGGCTCAGAAGCAGAACTCACGTATATCAGTTTGTGTAGTGACTTCTGTCCCATCGTCATACTCCTGTGATCATTTTTGAATGTGACTGTCATCGCAGCTACGGGTTCAGAACAACTTTGTTTTTGCCCGAATGTTTGGCGCTGTATAGCGCGCTATCAGCTCTCTCAAGTAGTTGTTTGATTTCTTTATCGTCTTCTCGCATCATCGTCAGCCCGATACTGATGGTCGTCATTACCAGGTGCTCATCAATTTTTATAACCATGCTTTCAATGGCTTGCCTGACTCGAGAAGCAATGTGTTCAGCATCAGAAAGAGCGGTATCCGGCAGCAATATCAGAAACTCCTCTCCTCCCGTACGACAAATAGCGTCCGACGTGCGTAAAAATTTTTGAATTAAAATCACCGCGTCAACGAGATATTTATCCCCTGCCGGATGGCCATACTGATCGTTCACGGTTTTGAAGTTGTCTATGTCCAGCATCAGTATGGATTTTCTTGACTCAGCTGTGTGGCGGCTAAACCACTGTGACAGAACACTGTCGCTGTATCTTCTGTTATAGGCGCCAGTGAGCGGGTCTTTATGGCTGATCTCTAATAGCTCCGCCTCATACGCTTTTTGGGCTGTGATTTCCCGTTGAATTGCTGCAAAGTGTTCTACAGAGCCATCTTTGTCATACAGCGGAATAATGCTGAGTTCAGCCCAATATGGCCGATTGTCTTTTGTGTAGTTCTGAATAGATATTTTGATTGGATGCGCACTCTTCAATGCGCGCTTAATTGCACTCGTTGACTTAGACGAAGTTTCAGGGCCTTGCAGTAATCTCGGTGTCCTACCGATTACCTCTTTACTTGTGTAACCTGTTAATTGCTCGAATGCTTGATTGACATAGGTGATTCTCGGCCCCGGGAGTTCCAACAGACTATCTGTGACCAGGATTACATCATTCGCATTTTCAACTATCTGCTGGAAATCGATCATTCTATTTCTCACCAAGCCGGACTCGACACTGGGCCCGACGTCATCAAGTTGACAGCGAAGTGACCTGAACAACACTATTTTGTTGCGCACAATATAAAGTGTAGTGTAAACACTGGATAAGCGACCTGGCAAAATGTTTTTTTGACAGGTGAGCCATCCAACATTCGAGGGAGACGATGGTGCAGAAGCAAATGCTGAGACTAATTTATCTAAGCCGTGCCTGGGGCAATATGACAAACACCCAGCTTGACCAGATCTTGGCTGAGTCCAGAACCAATAACGCTAAAAACAAAATCACAGGACTGCTTTGTTATGGCGGCACCAGCTTCATACAGATATTGGAAGGGCCTGAGGCAGAAGTGATCAATCTCTACGCCAGCATCGTCAATGATGAACGGCATCATGGGTGTCAGTTGCTGGACATTCATATTACAAACAAACGGATTTTCGATAACTGGGCGATGGCCTATGTGCACTCTTCCAAAGCTGATTTTGATGAGCTATCAGATGTGATAGAGGGTGCAAAGAAAAAACATGAACAATCAGTGAATGAAATCACTTTGATACTCAGAAGATATCTGGGGCAGAAAATCCACCTCAGTTCGGCTTCAGTCTAGCTTCGCCAGAAGCAGGCAGGAACCCAGCCCGTATAGAAATCTGAGAATGATGTTGCACTCAAACAAAAGTCAGTTTGGTCTGAACAGGTGCCTTAGCCAGCACTCATGAAGTCTCTGAATTAGCCAACCACATATATGAATCAGGAACAATCGACTGATTATTGGCGTCGTGTTTGGTAAGGGTCATAAAAGAAAGAACGGATCCTTTCTCTAACCTCATCATTAATTTGCATGTGGAGTACATAACAGCATCTCAGCAATAAAGGAGAAGCAACATGTCTCACAGACTAACCAGACGACCATTCAATAAGATACTGGCCTCTGCCATTCTGACCGGTTTAACAGTCACCGCTTGCTCGGACTCCGAAGCGCCTGACACTTCCTCAGCAGACACTCAACCGAAAGACATGGTAGTGCCTGACCTCAGTCACAGCGAGGTACTCTCCGGCCTGGAAAATCCCTGGGATATCACCTTTTTCGATGACGGCACGATGTTATATACCGAAAAATGTCGTGGTCTGTCAGTCAGAATGCCTGACGGGTCAGTGAACCACCTGTTAGGGATGAAAGATACGAAAGACTATGCCATGACGCAACAAGATCTTTTCTGTCAGGGTCAGGCCGGTATGAACGGCGTTGAAATTGATCCCGACTTTGAAGATAACCGTTATATCTATGTCTATTCAGCTTCTGACAAAACGCCACCGGCAACTAACCGGGTGCTGCGTCTTAAGCTTAATGAAGACTTCACAAAAGTCTCTGATCGTACGGACATTATTGAAAACATTCCGTTTAAACCAAAACCGACTGATCATCCATTTGGTGAGGCCGGCGCGCATAACGGCGGCCGAATCCAGTTTGGACCGGATAATGAATTTCTCTTCGTGACTACCGGCGACAATCACAACAGCCGCATTCCACAGGATCCTCAATCACTGGGGGGTAAAGTCCTTCGGGTTGATCGGAATGGCGATCCCGCACCCGATAATGGCTTATCTGACCAATACGATCCCAAAATTTATACCTATGGTCACCGTAACGTCCAGGGCCTGACCTTCCACCCCGAAACGGTTCAGCCTGTCGTGACTGAACATGGACCATGGCACTCGGATGAGGTCAATATGCTGGTCGCCGGTGGTAACAGTGGCTGGGACCCCAAGCCTAATATGGCTGGTCGCGGCGATTGCCCGGATGACTACTGTGGTTATATGCCCAACCAGAAAGAAGGCATGGACCCGGATAAACGATCTGAATATATGCCAATCACGGATATGGAAACCTATCCCGACGCCATTAAACCGCTCTGGCAAAACAACCAGCTCTCTCAGGGCATCAGCACTGCTGATTTCCTGACCGGTGAGCAATGGGGTGCATGGGATGGCCGTCTCGCCGTCGGTTTCATGGGCATTGGCTTTGGCGGAACCCCGGTCGGTAACCGCATCGATCTGCTCAAGATTTCTGATGATGGCCAGCTCGCTGATGTCACCGAAATGACTTTACCCATGGAACCGGGTCGCTTCCGAGCCATCGCTCAGGGACCGGATGGTGATCTCTATGCCGTCATGGGAGAAGGCACGGTATATCGCATTAGCCCGAAATAGCCCGCTCCCAAACACTGCAGGGATGTTGTGTTGTCATATTTGATCAAAAAAACCCGGCCTGGAAGCCGGGTTTTTTTATGTGTGTTGGGCTAATCAGTTAACCCATGCAAGGGCATTCTCAGCCACCAAACTTCTCATTTTCGCCAATATCAGGCGTCGTGTTTTTGATATTGGCTTTGGCAAATTCGTACAGCTGAAACACCTTGCTCTCATCCGCCTTCCAGTGTTCGCCCATTTGTACTTTGACTTCCAGCAAGGCGACTTCCGGGTCATCCTTGCCTTCAGGAAACCAGGCGGCAATAAAGGAATTCCAGTATTTATCAATCAAAGCCTGGTCATCAATCAGTTGTGCCTTACCTGAGAGCGAGACATAAATGCCCTCTTCCTGGTCGGAGAAGGTTAGGCAGACATCATGATCCTGATTGGTTTCAGAGACCTTTTCGGCACTGCGGCGGGTATAGAACCAGAGCGTGCCGTCATATTCATCCTGTACCAGGTGCATCGGCCTGGCCCGGGGCATATCATCGTCGAGCGTGACCAGCATGCCGACTTTGATGTCTTTAATCATTTCCCAGATTTTCTTCTTATGCTCAGGGCTGGACATAAATAAACCTCCTGTGGAATAAGAAATAGAAAAGCGCCTATGCCAGCGCTTTGATAATTGGCAGAACTCACCACACCAGAGCGCATGACTCTGGAATTTGATTCAGTAATTGCCGTGATTTCATATGAATAAGAATAGATTGAGGGGCTCAAATAGCGAGCCCCTTTTGCTGTGTAAGTAATTAGTGATTGCGCTGGCGTTCGAGAATCTTATCCAGCTGACGTACGAGTTTGTCTTCTGCGCCGGTTAAGGCTTGCTTGACGTTGGCGCCATCGTGACTGACCACATTGGGTTGATGTTTTTCCAGTCTGGCTTCAATCAGACAACGGATATCATCACCACCACCGCGTTTGTCACTGTTTTTATCACTAATGTGTACTTCGACCCGGGTGAGGTATTCATCAAATCGCTTCAGGTTACGCTGTAATTCTTCACGTATTGACTCGGCCAGTTCGACTGCACCATTAATGTTGTGATCAGTATTCACTTGGATTTGCATGTACGCTCCTTTTGCGTGATTTGAAAATATTCTACGCTTCAAATCTGACCCGATTTTTCGGGTACTTATTCCATCAACATCCATTTTTTTTGAATCATGGACCTCCCTGTCCATGATGATTGATTCTTATTTGGTCACAACCTGCTCGTAGTTTTCAAACGCTTTGTGCAGGTTTTCATCCGGCTTTTTCAGAAAGCGGTCTTTAGCCTCTTTGTTGCCGAAGCAGTACTGATTACCATCCGGTCCTGTCCAATCAACTGAACAGTCGGTTTTGAACTCTTCACCGGCGACAATTCCCATCGCACAGCGACCACCAAATTCAGGGTAGTCTGCCGCCATCACGACACTGGACAGTGCAAAGATGAAGGGTGTGATTGTGATAAGGAGCAATTTTTTCATGGCAGCCTCCTTTTTGATGTTTCGTGTTCTGATAAACACTTAAAAATCAGACTGCCAATAAGTGGTCTAAGTTTTTGGGCGATCAACTACCCGACCACAGAAAAACCGTCTCAGAAATCGCCGCTGTTGTGATGAGCTTGCTTTCTGTTCACTCAAGTAAGCCCTCATAAACGTAATGCAATCCCGCTGATTGAACAGCATGAGACTACGTCTGTATAGCGTATCCAGATCATGTTTCATTGCTTCATTACGTCGCCAACGGCGCTTCATTTTTTCGAGATCAATAAGCTTTATCGACCATTTGTCATCAAACTGGCGAACGAAAATATGTTTAGGATAGAGGCAGTTATGCTGATAGTGATGCTGATGAAGTCGACTAATGCAGCGAGCAACGCTCCGAATCAGCGCTCTTCGCTGCTGCAGTGTCAATCGGTTTAAATCAATCTCATCAAGTGCCTGGTAGCCTTCCAGTGCCCGAGTACCCAGTATCGCGGCATCACCTTTGACAGCAAAGATGACGACATCAAGTGTGGGCACGCCAACCTTGTGAAGTCGTCTGATATTACGGTATTCACGCACTGCCGTCGGCTGTTTTATGAATAAATTTGTCCAGCTACGGTAGCTATGATGAAATTGTTGCTTCAGATAAATCGGGGTGACACCATCAAGCGTTTCTATATCAACTTTTCGTACCCCACTCCATCCGCCACGTCGTATATTGGGTTCTTCATACCAGTTGTGCTGGCCCATCCAGATAGTGTCAAACTCGGGGCTGGTCAGTCCTTGCATGATCTCCATCGGGGCACCCTAAATTTTTTTCAGCACATAAGTACGCCACATGGCGTATTTCGGTAGAAAATCGACATGCGCATTAATTTCAAAACCGGCTTGCTCGAACTCCTTTTCAATCTGCTCTCTGGGAATCACAAATCGATTCTGATAGTGACGTATTGGCCTTTTCGCCTCTAATTGACGGCGACGCCGGGCTTTTACATTGCCATCAACCCAGAGTGAAATAATGACCGTAGAGCGCGTCACTCTGGATAGTTCAGCAAGGAGTTTAAGGCGATCATTGCTGTCACCGATGTGGTGCAGAAGTCTGATGCAGAAAATGTTATCGACCGCCCCATCAGGCAAGTCCAATTGAAAGGCTGATGACTGGAGCGTTGATATCCGCTCTGTGATACTGGACGCGCGATGCCGCATGCCAATGTCGATCATGTCCTGGCTGTAATCACAGGCAATTATTTTTCTTTCTTTATCCTCTGCAAGCAGCGACCAGAAACGTCCCGTGCCACAGGGTAAATCCAGCACAGTTTTGGGATTGCCAGCCAGTTCAAGTGCTTTGCGAGCTACTTGCTGGTCACGCCAGTCTGACAACCTTCGCCAGACACCATCCTGATGCTTATCAAAATAGACCTGGGCATGATTGAGATCATATTTTTCCGAGAAAGACAGTTGGGGTGCTGTATCGGACTTCTTTGAAAAAGTGGAACTTGCTTTCATATCACCATCATTTATTTAGGGTTTGTATAGTGATAACAGTCATTCATTAAGAAAGACTTAACCCATTCCACTGCCAGTGGCGAGCGTCAAAGGGAAGTTACTACCCACCGCTAGTCAGCATTGACGTCATCTCAATCCTGGGATTTGTATCGATAACGACATCAAGTCTCTGTACGTAAAACGGCTTCAGTATGATTCCCGATTGAAATTCGGCCAGGCAAGCTAGCTGCATGAGGAACGTCAGGTTTGTTAGGATGAGTCTAAACTTCAACAAACAGGTCCTTCATGCCGGAATCCCGCCCTGGTTGGGTTTTTTATATTTCTCTGACTACGCTGCTTGCCTTTGTGACAGTGGCCCTTTTGTGGCCCGCAGAATTTGCTCAATCGGCAGATAGCGCACTGACTTTCACAACCACCCACTTCGGCTGGTTATATCTGTTTGTCACTACCGGCTTTCTGATTTTCTGTATTGGCATCGCCATGAGCGCCTATGGGCGAATACGTCTTGGCTCGGATGGTGAAGCACCCGAATTTTCCTATACTTCCTGGCTGGGG
>Ga0207716_100406_pt1 | contig 18125 bp, 16 predicted proteins | sample TtaePargueraPR_FD_187739 | JGI IMG/M metagenome (GOLD analysis project Ga0207716, IMG submission 187739) | Aerobic enrichment media microbial communities from Bioluminiscent Bay, La Parguera, Puerto Rico - Tt and P2 (5) (SPAdes) | ecosystem: Environmental > Aquatic > Marine > Unclassified ... | reverse complement strand
ATAATAGGTTTCGCCCTGAGCCGCGTAATTAGCAACAAAGGCTGGGGATACGAAGTAGGCTTTTCTGGCGTTTTCCCGCTGGCCCTGACGCGATACACGAATCACATTCACGTCCGCAGGCAGGCTCAACGCCACTGGCAGAGTAATCTGGATCAGGGTGTCCTGGCGGGTCACAAGACGTTCAAATTCCTTTGAATCCTGTTCAGAAACCCAGGAAGCAATGACAGCTCCCCAGCCCTGGGTCAGCTCCGTTCTGGCTGCCTCCAATGCAAGCTCGGCGGCCTGACGCTTGGCTCTCGCCTGCTGCCAGTTGGACTCGGCATAGTTGATGTTCTTGCTGGCAATGCTGCCGGTGGCTTCGGCCAGTTTACGCAAACGGTTCAGTTCCTGAAGCTGGGCCCGCTCTTCCATTTGCGCCAGCTCCAGTTCAACTTCCAGTTGTTTAAGCCGGGTCCGCCACTGAATAAGATCACGCACATCCACCACGCTGGCATAGGCTCGAGACTCGGGGTAATACAAATCCTGTTGCAGATTCATCAACTCAATACCGGCTGAGTTTTTCACTTCGTCGTCGATTTCGACCCGCATCGGCTCGCCGCCTTCACGTTCATCGTCATCGTCTTCTTCCTCGCCGATTTGTGAGGCGCGCTCTGCAGCATCTAAATATTGCTCTACACCAGCATTAAAAATAGACGACCAGGACTTATCACTGACCAGCGGTACCCCAAAGGCAACAACAAGCAGCACAGCCAGCGTCAGCCATAGAGAAAGTTTGTTGCGTGATGCCATCTTTTTCCCAACTTAATTCATGACAAAATCAGCAGCCATTAGAGCACGCTGTCATAAACCCGACAAGTTCGGACCTGAACGGGGCTGCCATTGTGTGTTCATCTCACCGCATGATTACTTTGAGCCCCTGTGTGCTCTTCATGCTTGCAGGGCTTATTGCCGACAGAGATTGAATCAGCTCAAACTAAAGCTGAGCTCGATTGTAGGCATGGGTTAATTAACTCAAGGTTAATTTTTGAACCGGAATAATTCGATAATTATTCCGCAGTTTCCCTTGACACAGGCCCCCACACAAGGTTTAATACGCAGCCTTATCGGCTCGATAGCTCAGTTGGTAGAGCAAGGGATTGAAAATCCCTGTGTCCCTGGTTCGATTCCAGGTCGAGCCACCACGAATACAAAAGCCTCAGAAGCAATTGCTTTTGGGGCTTTTTTAAACGGGGCTACCTCGGGGCTACTTTCGCGTATCTCATTAATTTTTCAAGAAACTAGTTTTCTTGACTATTGTCGGACAACACGTGTAGATTAGCTGATCAGGGTTTCCTAATGTGTTACTTGATTGAATTTCCAATACAGATGGACACTGAATTATGAATCAAGAACAGAAAGAAGCAATTGAAATTCTCAAAGAATTCATTCGCACGGACAAATACAAAGATACTGTGCGCGAGAAAATCGAATCTGAAAATAAAAAATTCAAAGCAATTGAGAGCTCCATGAGACCTAGCGCTACTCAATACCGTCAAGCCTACAATCTCTAAAAGCAATCGTCACGAGAGTGACAACATGGCAATGAAGGGATTTTTTTGTCTAGCAATACTTTATCAACAAGCGCTTTCACCGTTTACAAAGAGTATAACTTTGAGGCTCTCTGTCATTACATCTCAAGTGTTACGAATACCGAGTTTCAAGTTGTACACACAAAAAAACAACTCAACTATCTAAACAATTACCTCTCTCACAAAGAAGTAAATACCAAATCCGTATTGGTAGAACATGAATATATTGAAAAGTCTTACCTAGAAGACTATGCAGATTATTTTGTTCGATGCTTCAATGACTACGGTAAAAAATCCACTCGCATTCATTTCTTCTCAACTGAATTCTCAGAACTAGAGTTCTCGAATCTTCTTGCTGGTGGTCCAGAATATAAAGCTAGGCCATTTAGCTTCAAACAAAAGATGCAGGAGCGGATAGAAACTGATAAACAACCAAGGTTTCTAGTTAATAGAACTTCGTCAGGAAGCGACGACAGCAATAAAACCACCTTGCTGAGTACACTTCAAAAAAATTACGTTGGATATATAGTCATAAGACCTATTCCAAGGACCTTTATTGCATCAGGCGCAATCAGACCCTACAACTACATCCTGAATGATGAAAGTAAGAATGTTTTGCTGAAAAACATTCAAGTCAATTTGTTCGGGATTGAACTGCAAGTCGACGCACTTCCCTTTCAAGAACAAGACCGTGTCGTTTCAGCTTGTGCAACCTCCAGTCTCTGGACCTACTTAAATGCTCCTATCTTTAATATCAGAGATATTCCCTCTCCAAGCGCCATATCAAAAACTGCATACTCATTACCTGAGGCATCTAAGCTTGACTTTCATACTAGCGGCCTTGACCCCTACTCAATGTCGAGCATATTTAGAAACCTAGGCTTGTCTCCAATTGAGATTGGTAAAGATGTAATGAGCTTCGACGAAGCAGAGAATGATAACTCTAATAATGGCCGAAGAAATCTTATCAAGCATTTGAAAGAGATTGTATATTCATACAACTCCTTTAAGCTCCCAATCATAATGGGACTTGAAGTTTATGAGCGTGAAGTGGGTGAAGAAATATATGCCTACAAAGGCTCACACGCAGTGACAATCGTCGGTTACTCATTGGAAAGAGAAACACCCATTGAGCCAGAAAGTGAAATAGATGATATCCACCTGAAAGCTGATGATATTAACTATTTTTACATCCATGATGACCAACTTGGTCCATATGCCAGAACTGAAATCAGTAGTGAAAATATAAAAATCAAAGGCGCTCCTCAAAATGAAAACACTTCAGAGAGAAATATTGACTCGCATATAAAAATTAATTTTTTTCAATCATCATCAACTAAAAAAGAGCGCGTATATATCCCAAACCTAGTAATGCTAGGCGTCTATCCTAAAATTCGAATTCCATATATAAGAATTAAAAATACATGCGTCTCTTTCAATGAGAGAATTGCGGACCTCTTTACTGGGGGTGAAGAGACTTCCGAAGCGGTGAAGAAATTCGTCAATATCAGTGAGAAAGGTTTTTTTTGGGATATCAAGCTCACTACAGTTAATGACCTCAAAAAAAGAATCATCACCACTGATAAGTCATACATAGTAAGCGATAGACTGGATTTACTCTCGAAAAGCATGCCTAAATACATCTGGTCTGCTATCGCTAGAGATAACTCAAGTAAACTGCTATTTGAATTCTTATTTGATGCCACGGACATACAGCAAGGTACTGTATTCTTGGACACAATTTACTATGATTCGCAATACAAATTGCTAGTTGATCTTCTTCTCAGAGAAAGCTTTGAAACTGCTTTCAAGAGCCCTATCGAAAAAAACTATTTTTACCGTTCTACGGATGACATTACTGAAATTGGTAAGTCGATCATTGAGGAAACCCAGAGCTACTTAAAATACTTGGATGAACACTTTGGGCCACCAAGGCCACCAGCGTATTACAAAGATGACGAAGTTTCTAATAATGCCCCTGTAGTGCAGCGTGAAGTACATACACAGAAGCTCTTATCTCCCCCACTTTCTGATGGAAAACATCTGCGTAGGAATATCAAATACATTTGGCTCATATGTTCTGAGGGTTTTCTGCATATTGGTGATGATGCTGAGGGCGGTCACCCTACTCTTGGCAATAGTATTTGGGCAAGAATCGCTGGGGAGCTTTTTTTTAATCCAGAGACTCAAAATTGGCAAATAAACCCATTCTCTGGAAGATATATGCGCCATAGAGAGTGGCATAGTGACCAACACATGAAAAATGCTGGACGTTTGATTGAAAAGTATACTGGGTTACCTCACATTGACGTTGTTCGTCCAAATCAAGAAATTCTCTCTTAACCCAACAAAACTATAGAAGATTATTGTTCTTGAGTTACCAATATCTGGAAAATTTTCTCAACATCTTCTGACAGGGTAGTGTTAACCAGCAGATAGCTCTACAAGGACCTTCTGTGCTTCCTTTCTCAGATAAGGCCGTCCTTGTTCATGCCTAGCTTTTTGCCAAGCAATCCACTCACCCAAGAGCTCATCATCCTCATCCATGAGCCAGAACTGTATTGTTCGCCCAGTCTGTTCAATAAACGTCCAGAAACGCTCTCCAGAGCTCTCTAATAGGCCATGCACGATGTGGAAGGGGTTTGCTCCAGGGTAAGGGCTATTCCAGCCAATATCCGCAAAACCAACTCCACCAGGGACAACAAAGACCTCCGCGGCCACACGTTCCATATCTTCTATCCTGACCGCTATGGGTCTGTCTTGCCCACTCGCCAGAATCAAAGCCTCAATCATTGTTCTCGGCTCTTTGAGAGCGCTCATGTTGTTTGCATGTCAGCGGCATCATCAATATCAACTTCTGCTTTTCTTGCCAACGACAATGACTCACGATATTGAACAGCTTCCGCTTTCATGGTCCAGTGTGTCTCTATTTTCCGCTCATCTATAAGTTTTTTTATGTCATTCAGTTTTACATTGAAAAACTCTTTTCTGAGATTGATCTTGTTAATGCGTTTTTGCTCAAAAACTCTGTGAAGCTCACTCTCTAGAGCGGGGGCATCTTTGCTGTGAATCATCGCATGAACATCAAACTCGAAAGGTACACTTGCATCTCCCAGTTCTTTGACGCGATCTAACGGTTCGAGTCGTCTGGTCATTCCAATCTTGTATACGTCTTCTCCAAATGAACCAACATTCGAAATGATGTAAACGTGGCCTGTACGGGTCTGTTGCGCCATAGATATGGCTCTCTGGTTGCGCTCTTCTGCCTCATCAAATTTTTGTTGCAACTCACGAAGTTGATTTTCTAGCGCGATTCTCTCCTCATCATGTGCTGTTTGTAATTTGTCCTGAGCCTCTTTCATGGCTTTTTTGAGCAGCCTTTCTTCCTTCTCAGCATCTTTAATTGCTTTCTCATATTCTCTGCGAGCACGCTCTTCCTCACGGATAGCTTCCTTAATTGCCCGTTGCTCTTCGCGCTCTTGGAGTTTTAGTTCATTCACAGCGACAGCCCACCTAAGCTCTGCTAGGCGGAGGTCTAAGTAGTCCGGCGTAATACGTGCGTTTCTAAAAGCCTGGCCATTGTTGTTAACCAGGTGATAAGCATCGATGAGTTCTTGTTTCAGCTTGCCGTAGTTATCATGACGAACTTGGGAGAGAATAGAATCAGATTTGCCATTGAAGGCATCTAAGACGAAATGTATTGCGGTTGTCCTTCTATTGTTTTCCGCATAATCACATTCGGCCGCCAGGCCATTTGTAACTGCTTGCTTAACATGAAGTCGAGCTTGTTTTAACTGTACACCAGCATCTTTGTGACTAAAATCTTCGGCGAGATCATCGAGCACCGCAGTATTTGGGATTAGATACTCGTCACCATACCCTTTGATAACATTTTGCATTGCTGTCACTGTCTGGGTGTAATGGTCTGCGTTTTCTTTGGCCTTGTATGCATCACCGGCGATTTGTTCTGCCCTAGCCCTGGCGGTTTCTAAGATTCTTTTCGATTCGTCTATTGCCCCTCGAACAACATGCTCCGAACGTTCTTTTGATTTCCGGATTGATTCTCTGAGCTCATCGCGAAATTTCTTGGCTTCATCCTTGATCTCCCCCCTTATCCTCTCCGCCTCTAATTCAGCATCTTGGACAGGTTTGTATTTTCTGAGAGGCTCTAGCTCTGCTTCAAGCTCAGAGCGTCGGAATTTGAGCAGATCAATCGTTTTCTTGTCTTGCTCTCTCTCTTGCTTGAGGGTGAAGAACTTTATCGCTAGTACTGCTATGGCGATCAGTAAAACTACTACTAGAAAATCTGACATTAGCAATCTCCCTATGCATTAACTTCAGATGAACGACCTAATTTATCCCTGACCTAATCATAGGGAAATGTGAATGAGACAAAGCCAGAGAAGAACCTCTTCTTTTTACTATTACAAACAGTAACTTACCACGTTTTTCATGCTCTTGAGTGTCACCTGCCTATGCGTCACTCATGGAAGTGTACTCGCTCAATGTGATTTTGGATGGTTTTATGTTTCTAACAGTTACTTAGTTATACCCAGTGCTTTGCCGTTTGTAGCCTCAATCCTGCCATCGGCATAAACTGTCCACTCATATACCATTCTCATCGTTCCCATGAATAGTGTTCTTTCAATAATAAAATTGCCTTTGTATGGTGTCGTAGACCACCCTCCATCGTCTACTGCTGGGACAGCTGCTTTTTTAGAGAGATACTGATCAACAGTACCGCCCTTACTAGATGGCAGGTTCTTTACTTTCTGTTTCGCATAGAAGCCTTCTCTATATGATTTCTCCAGCTCTGGAGTCTTAACACTCTCTGGAAGAGACTGGTAACTTCGATATAACTCACTTCTCTCATAATCAGCAGCATAAATCACTGGTGAGATCGCCAGAATAAAAAAACAGCTTGCCAGGTTAAGCTTTGTAAGAATCTTTTTCATAACTACGCTCCATGTTGACTCAAGCTCAATCTTGTTCCCATCGGCTAACAAAGGTCAATAAATGCCAAGTGAACTATGGTAGAAATATAAAGGTTCTCGCTATGCGTGTTAATTTACCGAAATAATTTGTTTGATTAGCTCTCCATGCGTGTTGATTGCACTCGGTATATGTGTCAATCAACGATTACATAGACCCGATTAACTCGCTATGCGTGTGATTGTGCTCGATATGCGTGTTACGACTTTTGTTAGTGGCGCTGACATATCTTGGCTGCTCGACCATCCACCAGCCAAGAGGAGCCTCTGTGGACTTGATATCTAGTTTCCCACCACATTGATCGATTTTTTGCCAGGTCAGGCCATATAGAGAGGGGGCATGCTGGCCCCCTTGTCTTGTTTTTACTACAAACCGATAATGCAAAAGCTCATTGAGACTATTATTCAGTGTGCTTCTTGATTTCCAGCCTCTTTTTTCCATCATCGACCACGTTGCACACAAATCACCATTGTTATTGCCGTTGTACTGCTCCCCTAAATCAATAATCAGCTTCACGGAATGAGCAGAGAGCTTTCTAAAATTTGCACAGTTCAACACTGACACTGGCAAGGCAAGAAATCGTCCAGATGGGTTTCTGTTATGAGTTTTCTGCCATCTTGATTTATTCACGGCCGCCCCCGGCAACAGATGAGTAATTTTCAACAGAGCAAGGATTGGTTTTTGACCTGGAATGATTAAACAAAACATAAACAGCTACTCGATGCTTTGTTCCACTTACATCAGTGCTCGTAGTCCAATGAGTAATGATTGAGTACCCTTGTTGGCGTAATTCAAGCACTCTGGCTGATGGCGACATAATCCCCATTTTCTCCCTCGCATAGAGTGTGGTGAGAGGTCCAGCTTTGAGGAGATGCTGAAGGATAGATGATCGCTGACTGGCCGCTGATAAATTCTTAGGTTTCATTTCGCCACCTCTTCAACAAGATTGAAAGTGCAACGAGATAAATACTTATCAACATCCTCAAGCCTGTAGCGCACACATCGGCCTACTTTGACAAACGGTAAGCAAACCAAACCAGTTGCCCGCCAGTTAGCAAGGGTTCTGACTGATACATCAAGATGAGCGGCCAGCTCTTCAGGTGAGAGCAAACCAGATAAGTCATGCGTAGTTTTAGGAAGCTTTTGCTTTTTCACTTCAAGTTATCCTCAGTGACCTGGGCCACACGCCAGGGTTGTTGAGGATGTTAGGGAGTCACTTGAACAATTTCATGGGCTGGATAGGTACAAAAAATGTACCTATCACACCCGTTTGATTTTATAGCGTTTTTAGTGTTTTTCTCATTAGTGTTCGAAGGTCATGCTTTGCTCGATGATCATAATGTTCGAAGCAAATTTTCAAAATCCTGGCAAACCGCCCATCAATTTGATTCTTTCTACTCATTCCCTCGTAGACATAACTAGTAGGGGTCTCCCCTAGAACATCTCTGATCAGAACCGCGATCTCCCGAGCAATATATGTGAGTGGGTTTAAGTCATCGTGAGAATAGGTTTGTTGACACCTCATATCACTCAACTCGAGATTGATCTCGTTTAGATAATCTCTACAACCAAACTCAACACCTCGCAAATACCGAATCAATTTATTCGTGCTTGGGTATATCTCTCTCCCACTGTAATGGGATGAAATCCCGTTGTTAATGTAATGCTTCAAGCCACCAGCCTCACCAGAGAGTTGTTCTATAAGCAAAGAGACGTTTTCCAAAATAATTCGTGCATTAGCTTTTTTTTGTGCCTCAGTTGGCATTCCTAACGGTAAGGAAGACCTGACTCTTTTCCTAAGTTGGAATCGGTGTACGACGATCCTTAGCTCTGCAAGGAAGTTCTCTTCTATGGCTGGCTCAGCATCAATAACTTCACTAATCTTCTCGCAAAACTCTTGCGTCAACTCAGGAGCAATATCCAAAGGTTCTCTGTAGCCAAATTTAGGTAATGTTCTACTCATTTTTTCTTCCGTGAAATAGATTAGTTATTGAGGCTGGGAGCAAACATCAAAACGTTACTTTGCTGACTAACCCTAGTTTGAATGTAATCGGCTACTTTGTTTATGGCTGTTCGAAGCGTTTCCTCTTCTGTGATGATATAGCCGCCCGTCACATCGTTACTGGTGGCGTGATTCATCAGTCGCTTAATCATAGTGAGTGGTAAGTTGACTGCCTCTGCGATCGTTGCGAATGTCCGCCTGCAATCATGGGGACTGAACTCCACACCAGATGCTCTCATAACGATTTTTATTGGTTTGTTGGGAATAGACATATGGGTTATGCCTGTACTGCTCGGAAAAACCCACTCTGCTGAGCCTGTGAAGGGTTTCAGAGCGACTAACTCTGAAAAGACCAGGTTTGGTATGGGAAGAGTGTGAGATGTGCCATTTTTAGTGTCTGGAAGTGTTATCAATTTTGACTTCAAATCAACATATGTCCACTTCAGGGATAATGCTTCGCTGCTTCTAAATCCCATGTACAAAATCATAAGCAGATAAACCCTTGCCTTGTGATTATCTAAAGTCATAACCGCAAGATACCAATCTGCGAGCTTATTACTGGGTATTAGTCGATCTTTGCGTTTGTTTTTGTGCCACATCCTTGCTTTGCTAAGAATAGCTGTGGGATTTTTTTCAATCATTCCTACTGCTACAGCGTAATTGAGAGCCAAACGCAAAACTCGCATGGTTGTGTTCGCAGTTGTCTTCCCCCTTGCCGTGAGTATTTTGTGCCTTTTTAGAACCATGTCCTCAGAAATCTTCGATACTGAGAGGTTTAGCCAGTCTTCAAAGCCAAGCTTCAGTTTGTATCTGTAGTTCTCAACGGTGTAAGGCTTTAAATCACGCTCCAATAGATACTGCTCGAGCACATCTGATAATTTGGTGCTTTCTAATTTTCGTTTCTTTTTCTCTGCAACGGGATCAGTGCCCGTGCGCAGTTTGTCGAGTATTTCAATTGCCTGCTCTCTGGCTTTAGCAATACTCACTTCTGGCCATCGACCGATCGTGACCCTCTTGGGTTGGTCGTTTACCTTCTTGACCACAGCAAATGAAAACACACCAGAAGATGTAACCCGAAGGCGCAACTTCTGCTGTTTAGCATCGTGATACTCAACGCGACCACTCTTGGGAAGTGGTAGCTTGCTCAACCGCTCGTGTGTAAATAAAAAGCTCTTGTCCATAATCACCCTCAATCAATCTCCCCCAGGGCTACCCCGGGGCTACTTTTCCGATTCATCTTAAGTGATTTTGAGTGAATTTGGATGAATTATTTTCATCCACAAAAAACACCTACAATGTAGGTATACCAATCATTTTCGGCGATTTTAAAAAGCTATTCCAAGAGCGTAAATTTGTAATTGAAAATCCCTGTGTCCCTGGTTCGATTCCAGGTCGAGCCACCACGAACATAACCCGGTATCAGTAAATCTGATATCGGGTTTTTTTATGCCGATTCAAAGTCTGAACGATGTCATGTGCGTGTGTGACAAAAGCTTTAATCTGAAATAGTATCTTGAGTTTTGCTCAAACACAGGTGAACTGATGGCGGTTTCCAGAAACGCTCCTTGTCCATGCGGCAGTGGTAAGAAATATAAACGTTGCTGTGGTCTTAACTCGGATGGAGAGTCGATTAAGACATCTGAACAACTATTTCAGCAAGCTATCCAATATCAACGGCAAGGCCAAATCAATCTGGCCATTAGCACCTGTCAGGACGCGCTGAAAAAATCACCCAAGCATGAGATGGGTCATGCTTTCCTCGCACAACTATTGACTCATTATGGTGATAATCAAGCGGCTGCCGAGGCATTCAACAAAGCCATTACGCTGGGTTTAAAAGACCCTTCAATACACTTTCAATATGGCAATGTTTTATTGGCGATAGGTAACGTCCCTGAAGCGATAAAACAGTTTGAGTCGGTAATTAAACTTCAACCAAAGGCCCCAGAACCTCATATAAACCTTGGTAATATTTATATTGAGCTTGAAAATTTTCACAAAGCAGAAAGCCACCTAAAAAAAGCATCCGATCTGGCTCCCTCCAATTGGAAAGCTCACGCGCAACGCGCAACGGCCTTGGTTAATCTGATTCGTCATGATGAAGCCATGCGTGAATTACAACTCGCTATTGAGGCAGCGCCCAAACAGGTAAGCCTTTATACGCAGCTGGCTAGCTTGCAGGAAAAAAGTAACTCACTGGATGAAGCCGAATCGTTGTTGAAACAAGCCCAATCAATCAGTCCTGACTCACCATCAGTCAAATTGCTTGACGCCAACCTGCAAGTTCGCCGCAAGGATTATGAAAACGCATGGCAAACTATCAGCAGTATTCAAATCGACGAAAGCAATGACCAACTTGAAGAATTTGCGGCCAGTATTGCCTACAAACGTGGCGATATACTCGATAAGCTACAGAGCTACGAAGAGGCAATTAATAACTATCACCAAGCCAACCGCTTGATGAAAAGTAAGAAAGCAGTATTTTATGCTCCAGCAAAAACTGCTGCGAAATATAGCCACGAGTCTGGCTACTTTAGCCATCAGAAGTTCGAGCAGCTTAAATCAGTAGCTCCCAATTACTCTAAGGCTGAATTGGTACCAATATTCATTGTTGGTTTTTTCCGCTCAGGCACAACACTAAGTGAGCAGATTTTAGCTTCGCACCCGGATATCGTTGCAGCTGGAGAGCTCAATTTTCTGGAAGAGGTGAAATCTCAGCTAGAATCACGTCTAGGACAGAGCTATCCTGAGTGCTTAGATAAAATTACGCCTGAAAACAACGAAATTTTTACTGAGCTACGTAACGTCTATCTTGAAAAAGTTAAACAGCTCAATCTTGATTTTGAGGGTAAGCGCTGGGTAACTGACAAAGCCCCGCTCAACATGCTCCTCATACCATTAATCAGCCTACTCTTTCCTGAGTCGCCCATTATCAATACTCTTCGCCATCCTATGGATTCAGCCTTGTCCTGTTACTTTCACCAGTTCAGTAGAGACATTGACTGGAGCTTTGCTCTGGATGATACGGTAGACTTCTTTTGCCAATCTTCAGCGTTTGTTCAGCAAACCATTAAGAGGCTGTCTGTCCCTGTTCACGCTGTGCGTTACGAAACATTGGTAGAAACTCCCGAGCCGCTTGTCAGAGCACTGCTTGAGTTCATAGGAGCAAGCTGGAATGAAAACTGCCTTGAGTTCCATAAAAACAATCGCGTTGCCAGAACGCTCAGTTATGCTCAAGTCAACCAACCCATCTATACTGGCTCTAAATTACGATACCTGAAATACAGCCCTTTCCTAGATAAACGACAACTCACCAACATGAGACCCGCTGCTGATGTAATGGGCTACGAAATTAATGTCTAATACTTAGCTAAAGTCACAGCTGAATATGAGTTGTTGTAAAAAAAACACAAATTTGTATTTTTCGAACAAAAACCATGCTTTTCTGTTGTAAAAGTGTTGCATTCAGTTTTTATCTGTGGAAAATAGCTATCAACCGTGATTCAATCCGGTTGCGAGAGAAATTAAAGTAATCTGTTAACAATAGAAGGTGAAACAGAATGAAATCATTGAAAAAAACAACTCTGGCCTCTTTGGTCGGTGCAGCAGCTCTGGCAACAGCCGGCGCAGCTAACGCCACTATCGTGGTCGGCGGCGAAAACGGCTACGAATTCAGCGTAGACGGTAATATTAACCAATTTTTCGTTCATACAAACCGTGACAATAACGGCGCTGATGAGTCTCGTGTCCGTAATGGCTTGTTACCAACATTCTTTGGTTTTAACATTTCTGCGCCAGAAATGAATGGTCTGAAAGTCGGTGCGCGTGTTTCTATCAGCCCATCGACCAATGGCGGTAGCTACTTCGACGAGTCTCAGAACGGTAACGCGATGGAACAACGTGAAGCTTTCGCGACCATCGACGGTTCATTCGGTCAAATCCTGGCTGGTAAAGCTCTCGGTCTTTACGGCTCTCACAACATCCTTCTGGACCAAACCCTGTTCGGTGTTGGTGCAACACTGGGTGGTGACGGCCAAACTACTCTGGGTCGTATCGGTTACGGTTATGACTACGCTAACTGGCGTTCACAAATCCGTTACACAACACCAGATATGAACGGCTTCAAAGCGGCTTTTGCAGTAGTTGATGCTGAACAAAAAGGTAACGTCTACAGTTACGCTGTGTCTCCATATTTTGCCTATGATGTTGGCTTTGTATCTACCACAGAACGTGATGAACCACGTTATGAAGCTGATCTGACCTATGCAACATCATGGGATGGCGGTAGCTTTATGGGTTGGGCATCTGGTATGACTCAATCATCTGAAGCTTCAATTCTAATGTCTGGCGAAACTGAAGAAATCAAGTCACACGCTTGGACAGTAGGTACACAAATCAAAGCTGCTGGCTTTGAATTTGTTGGTACTTATTACGAAAACGAAGGTGTAGGTGACTTAGGTGGTCTGGCTAGTGGTACAGCTACCGATGTCATGGGTGACGAGCGTGAAGGTGAAGGTTACTACGTTCAAGCAGGTTACCGCTTTGCAGGTAAGACGTTCCTGGCTGCATCATACGGTGAATCTGAGCTGGACCAAACATCATTCGAGAAAGCTAACCCTAGCTTTGCCTATGATGTCGAAACTCGCAGCTTGGTTACTGTAGGTATCTACCACGACGTAACACCAAACCTGAAACTGGTTGCTGAGTACTCTCAACAAGAAGAAGAGTTCCACAGCAACGCTGAAGATCAGGAAACTGATGTCCTGTCTATTGGTGGTTTCGTAACCTGGTAGTCAGCGGTTTCAGTATCAAGTCTCCGGATTTGATATAAAAACTGAAAAAAGCCTCAACCTTCGGGTTGGGGCTTTTTTTTGCCTGTCGATTTAGAGCTAACCACAGAGACACAGAGGTTTTATGACTACCCGCAGATTACGCCGATTTTCGCAGATAAAAAAGGACTCAACGTCCAGAGATGCACAAACAGTAAATCTAGGACTTACAAATAATCTGTGCACATCTGCGTAATGTGCGGATATCTTATTTCTGTGTGCCTCTGTGGTTGATTTGATACAAAGTCAGAAGTCTTTATAATCCAGTGAAGTATGACAAAAGGACTCACAATGACCATCAGTACCCAATCCATCCCACTTTTCCTAAAAGCCATCAAAGACGAGATTGCCGCCAATGCAGACGAAGTCACTGCGCTGGATCAGGCCATTGGTGATGGCGATCATGTGACCAACCTGCTGCGTGGCTTGGAAGCACTGGAAAAGCAATCTGCAGAATTATCAGAAATGGATTGGTCTGCTGCCTTTATGAAAATTGGTATGACGCTGATGTCGACCATGGGCGGGGCTTCAGGCTCACTGTATGGCAGCTTATTTGTGGCAATGGGCAAAGAAGCTCAAAAGACTGACATGGATACAGCAGGTTTTGCTGATATTTTTGATGCTGGTGTCACAGCTGTTAAAACGCGTGGCAAAGCGGATCTGGGGGAAAAAACCATGCTTGATACCCTCATCCCGGCTTCCCGCGCCTTAAATGAAAAAGCAGATATTGCAGCTTCAGATTTGCTGGATGCGGTGAAAAAAGCGGCTTATGAAGGCATGCTGTCGACTAAAGATATGCTGGCCACCAAAGGTCGGGCATCATTTTTGGGAGAACGTGCCCGCGGTCATATCGATGCGGGAGCGCGCACCAGTCAGTTGATGATTTGTGCGATTGCAGATGTAATTGAGAAAAGCTGAGTATCCGCAGATTTCACCGATTAACGCAGATTAAAGACCAACCTTTTGTATTGAAGGCTTTTGGAACCAAAATTAAGAATTAAGCCTTTTTGCAATCGGGATGCTTTTAAATAGTTAATGACTTGAGCTTCTTCAGTCCCAGACAATTTCTGTAATGCTTTGAGCTCGACAATCACGTTTCCGAAGCAGACAAAGTCAGCCTTGTATAATGTTCTTAACTGCACGCCCTGATATGTAATTGGTAGCTCCATTTCTCGGACATGTGGAATTCCTCTGACTTCAAACTCCATCTCAAGCGCTTCTTGATAGACTTGTTCAAGAAAACCACAACCGAGCGAGGAGTGCACGGACATGGCCGCACCTATAATTGCATATGTCTGCTTGTCTTTTGTTAAATCTGCGTTCTTCTGCGTAATCTGCGGATGACTTTTCATAGGCAACGCTCCCTGTGCCTCTGTGGTTAATTCATTTCTGCACCTATCAACAACCCCAGCGAAGTGCTGCCGTATGCACGGGCGCATCCCAATACTGAATCATTTCATCATCCAGCAAAGTCACGGTGACAGAACAACCAGCCATATCTAATGATGTGGTGAAATTACCCACCAAAGAGCGTGTGACCTCAACACCACGTTCCATAAAGAACTGTGCTGCCAAATCATAGACCAGATAAAGTTCCATCAACGGGGTCGCGCCGAAACCATTAACATGCAGCAGGATTTTCTGACCTTTGGCTGGCATGAGTTCTTTATCAATGGCAGTGGCCAGGTGCTCGACGATCTCACTGGCACTGCTGAGATCCATCGGTTCACGGCCGCGTTCACCATGAATGCCGACGCCCATTTCAATCTCATTGTCACCAATATCAAAAGTAGGTTTACCCAGAGCCGGCACAGTACAGCTGCTAAGGGCGACCCCCATCGACGCAGTGGCATTCGCCACCTTATCCCCCAACGCTTTGCAGGTGGCTAAGTCAGCCCCTGCTTCAGCGGCGGCACCAACAATCTTTTCCACAATGAGTGTGCCGGCCACACCGCGGCGACCCGTGCTGTGATCTTTAGGGAGCGATACGTCATCACTGACCAGGACAGTTTCGTGCTCGCACTCAAGCATTTCGGCGGCGATTTCAAAGTTCATCACGTCACCGGCATAATTCTTAACAATGAACAAAACACCGGCACCGTTTTCGGCTTCCTGTGCAGCCATCATCATCTGATCCGGCGTAGGTGATGTGAATATCTGACCGGGGCAGGCGGCATCCAGCATGCCTTTCCCCACCAGACCGGTATGTAAGGGCTCATGACCTGAGCCACCGCCCGAGATCAAAGCGACTTTGCGTTCTTTAACCGGCGCCTTTCGAGTAACAAAATGTGGCTGATGATTGAGCTTAATGATGTCTTCATGCGCCTTGGCAAAGCCATTCAGGCTCTCTTCCAGTACGCTTTCAACGCCGTTAATTATTTTCTTCATTGTTCTCTCCGTCGTTACAAGGCTTGCTTAAGTGCTTCAGTCACCGCTTCCAGATCATCTAATACCCAGGTCGGCTGATAGTCGATGTGTTGTAAGTCTTCTCTGGATGACACCCCCGTTAACACCATAATGCTTCGGATGCCTGCATTGACCGCGCCCAGAATATCGGTATTTAATCTGTCGCCGATGGCGACGGTATTACTCAGATCCGTGCCCAGTTTTTTCAGTGCCTGCTGGTACAAAATCGGTTCGGGTTTGCCTATGCAGACCGGTTCCACGCCGGTCGCAGCCTGCAAAGCGGCGAGCGTGCCGCCATTACCAATGACTTCACCTAACTCCGTCGGCAAAGTGGTATCGGCATTGGTCGCGTAAAATAACGCACCGGCTCGAATATTCAATGTTGCGGTGGCAAGTTTGTCCCATGTCAGCGTGCGGTCAAGGCCGGAGACCACAATATCAGCGCCTTCATCAGTGATGCCTTTTGCCGGCTGATTCACCTGATACAAATCGGTCAACACAAAGCCCTCGGCTTCCAGCGGTTTTCTGAGTCCATCCTCACCAATCACAAATATGCGTTTCTTATCAGCAGGGAGATTCTCGCGCAGATAAGTCGCGGTCGCCATGCTGGAGGTCAGAATTTCTTCATGACTGACCGTGATGCCCATATCGGCCAGTTTCTCAATGTATTGCTGCTGGGTCAGGCTGGCATTGTTGGTTGCCAGCACAAACGGCAAATGCTTTTCTCTCAGCAGAGCAAAAAAAGCTTCCAGCCCCGGCAAAGGCTTTTTGCCATGCCAGAGTACGCCGTCCATATCTATAATGAGTCCGCCGATGTTTTCCAGTATCGTGGTTTTCGCCGTTGTCAAAACACGCCCTCTGATTGCCTTAATATGGTTGCAAAGCGTCGCACACATCAAATCGTCCTGTCTAGCAGCTAAAAAGTCGTAAATTGTCGGTTTTTTGGCAAAAATTGACATATTCGATGCAACTGCTTTATAGTCTGCGAGCGTATTTCTTAACGTATACCCAATAAATTAAAACCAACATTAGGAGCATGTCAGCATGGCAAAAGCACTTATTCAAATGGCACTGGACTCACTGGATTTCGATCAAACAATGGCACTGGCTGAACAAGTCGCGCCTTACGTCGACATTCTGGAAGTCGGTACTCCTTGCATCAAATACAACGGTCTGGAAATTGTTACTGCACTGAAAAACAAATTCCCTAACAACCTGATCCTGGTTGACCTGAAAACTATGGACGCTGGTGAATACGAAGCAACTCCTTTCTATGAAGCAGGTGCTGATATCTGTACTGTTCTGGGTGTTTCTGACAAAGCCACTATGGGCGGCGTTATCAAAGCAGCCAACGCAAGCAACGCAGAAGCTCAAATCGACCTGATCAGCGTAAAAGACAAGAAAGCTGTTGCAACTGAAGCAGCTAAAAACGGTGCGCAAATCATCGGTGTTCACACCGGTCTGGACGCACAGGCAGCGGGTCAAACTCCATTTGCTGACCTGAAAGACATCGCTGGTCTGAACCTGGGTGTTCGTATCTCTGTTGCCGGTGGTCTGAACAAAGACACCATTCAGGATACCGTTCGCGCTGGTGCTACCATCGTTGTAGTTGGTGCTGCTATCTACGGTGCAGACTCTCCAGCAGAATCTGCTAAAGAACTGCGTGCACTGGTTGACGCAGCCTAAGCGGAACCAATTTGCACTGAGCAAAAAAAGAACGAGTGGCCCCGGCCGCTCGTTTTTTTTCAGTGCTACATCAGAGACTGTCTTGCTGTGATTGACAGGCTCTAGTGTCAAAAGCTTTACAAGATGGGTTAAAGTGTTGATGCCAGTCAGAAAAAAACCTGTGTCTGACACAGGCGGACTGAATAAAAACAAGCATGTGGCGACACACCGGAATCGATTCATCCTGACTTAATCGTGAAACTGCTTCTGGGTTGCCACAAAAAAACTAAAATAGTAATTTACCCGTTGCACCAACCTCGTTATGTTGGGCAGATGGGGTTTAAAAATGTAACAGGGGTATAATCATGAATGAAAACAAAGGTCTATTTGCTTCGATTTGTGGCTTCTTTAAAAGCTTGTTCTCATCAAGCCCGGCAGCGGAAAGCAAGCCGGCAGCACCTGCTGATGGTCTGACAGGTGTTGAACGTTACATCAGAAACAAGGCTCAGGGTGGTTCCAACCTGACTGGTGTTGAAAAATACATCAGAAACAAAACCACGAACGGCAAGCCACTGACCGGTGTCGAACAATATGTTCGTAGCCAGTCTCAAGCAAAACCAATGACGGGTGTAGAACGCTACATCCAAAGCAAAGGCTAATCAG
>Ga0207716_100404_pt1 | contig 18151 bp, 12 predicted proteins | sample TtaePargueraPR_FD_187739 | JGI IMG/M metagenome (GOLD analysis project Ga0207716, IMG submission 187739) | Aerobic enrichment media microbial communities from Bioluminiscent Bay, La Parguera, Puerto Rico - Tt and P2 (5) (SPAdes) | ecosystem: Environmental > Aquatic > Marine > Unclassified ... | reverse complement strand
TGGCGGCCGGCGACGTGGGCGATCTCATGACCCAGCACAGTGGCGATATGGCCGTCGCCCTCCATGATGTCGAGAATGCCCTTGTAGAATCCCACCTTGCCGTTGGGCAGCACCCAGGCATTGCGCTCCTCGCTGTCGAAGACGACATATTCCCAGTTGTAGCGCGTCAGGCCGGAGGCCGGGACGATGCGCTGGCCGACGCGCTCCAGGCGGCGCTGATAGCTGGGATCGCGCAGCACGCGCTCCTCGCGCAGCGTGTCCTGCCAGGCCTGATTGGACATCTGGGTGAGCTGGTCGTCGGAGACCAGCATCAGCTGGGAGCGGCCCAGCGCCTGATTCTCCGCACAGCCCGAAGCCAGCGGCAGAACCGTGCCCGCGGCGAGGCCGATCAGGAGTTCGCGGCGGCGCATCAGCGGCGTGGAAGCCCGTTGCGCAGTGAGATCCTTGTTGCAGCAGGTGTCCGGCATACCCTTCCCCTTTGGTTTTCCGACACAATCCCGGTTAGATTAACGCACGCGCGCCAGCTCGTCTTGCCAATAAAGCGACAAATGACGGTGCTAGTCTGCGTCCAAATTCCGCACCCGGAGCCCGGAAATCCATGAAACGTCTCGGTCTTGTCCTCCTCATCCTCGTCGCCATCATCGTCGGCGCCGCCTTCATCCTGCCGGCCGTCATCCCGGCCTCGGCCTATCGCGACCGCGTGGAGACGGCCGCCAGCGACGCGCTCAACCGCGACGTCTCGCTGGGCGGCGATGTCGGTTTCACCCTGCTGCCGCGCGTGCAGGTCGTCGCGCGCGACGTCACCATCGCCAATGCCGAGGGCTTCTCCGCCGAACCCTTCGCCGAGATGGGCGAGATGCGGGTCGGGGTGGAGCTCATCCCGCTGATCTCGCGCCGCGTGGAGATCACCGAGTTCGTGCTGGTCGATCCGGTGATCCGGCTGGAACAGCGCCGCGGCGGCAATAACTGGACCTTCGCCGATCCGGAGGCCGCGCCGGCCCCCGCCCCATCCGGCGACGGTTTCGTGCGCCAGCCCGGCGCCCTGCCGATCGACGCCTCCTTCGGCGATGTGCGCATCCAGAACGCCGCCATCTTCTATTCCGACGGCAGCCAGACCCGCGAAATCACCGGTCTGGACCTGGCCGTCGCCCTGCCCTCGCTGGACGAACCGACCGCCATTGACGGCTCGCTCTCGGCCGATGGCGAGGCGATGACGTTCGACGGCGAGCTGGGCTCGATCCGCGACTTCTTCGAGGGCCGCGCCACCGCGCTCACCCTGTCGCTGGGCGGCAATCTGGTGGATGTCAGTTTCGACGGCGAGATTCCGGCCTCCGAGGATATCGAGTTCGCCGGCGACTTCTCTGCCGACATTCCCTCCGTGCGCGCCCTGGCCGCCTTCGCCGGCAGCCCGCTGCCGCCGGGGGAAAACCTGGAGCGCTTTGCCGCGCAGGGCCGTATCGAGGGTAATCCCGGCCGGATCGGCCTGACGGCGCAGTCCATCCGCCTCGACGCGATCCGCGGCTCGGGCAATCTCGCCGCCGACCTCACCGGATCGCGGCCGCGCCTGACCGGCCGGCTGGACCTGGACGAGCTGGACGTGAACCCCTATCTGCCCGCCGCGCCGGAAGAGAATTCCGGCTCCGGCGGCGGCATTCCGCCCTGGAGCGAGGCGCCGATCGATTTCGCCGGCCTGGGCATTGTCGATGCCGATCTGGACCTCACCGTCGACCGGCTGCAGGTGCGCGATATCGAGGTCACCGACGCCGCGCTCAACGCCGCGATTTCCAATCGCCGCCTGCAAGCCACGCTGGAGCGGATCTCGCTCTACGAGGGCCAGGGCAATGTCACCATCGTGGCCAATGCCCGCACGGCGACGCCCTCCTTCTCGCTCGATGCCAGCCTGGCCGGGCTGGACGCCCAGCCCTTCCTGGACGCGGCCGCCGGTTTCGACCGGCTGGCCGGCACCGGCACCATGACGATGGCGCTGGCCACGTCCGGCAACAGCCAGGCGTCGATGATCCGCAATCTGGGCGGCAATGGCGAATTCAACTTCGCGGACGGTGCCATTGTCGGCATCAATATCGCCCAGACGATCCGCAACGTCTCCGGCTTCCTGGACCGCGCCGGCGGTGCCGAACAGGCCGAAGCCGAGGCCAGCGAGGAAGACAGCGAGCAGGCCAGCGTCGGCGAGCGCCAGGCGACCGACTTCACCAGCCTGGGCGGCACGTTCACGGTCAATAACGGCCGGCTGAACAATTCCGACCTTCTCATGCTCTCCCCGCTCCTGCGCGTGGCAGGCGAAGGCTGGGTCGATCTGCCCAGCCAGACGCTGGACTATCGCCTGCGGCCGCGCGCCGTCGCCTCGATCGAGGGCCAGGGCGGCTCGACGGACCTGCAGGGCATCACCGTGCCGATCCGCTTCCGCGGCGATTTCAACTCGGTCAGCTATGGCGTGGACACCGAGGCCGTCACCCGCGCCCTGCTGCAGGGCGCGCTGAGCAATGCGCTGGGCGGCGACAGCAACCAGTCGCCCGAGGATGCCGCCCGCGACGCCCTGCGCAATGCGCTCGGCCTGGGCGGGCGCGACGATGCGGACAGCGGTGACGGCGAAACCGGTGAGGAGGAAGACGCCGACCCCGCCGAGCAATTGCTGCGCGGCCTGTTCAACCAGCGCCGCAACTCGCAATCGGGCGACGAGGAAGACAGCGGCTCCGATCCGAACTAGATAGTGAGACCGGCGCTCCTGGCGCCAGAAGAGGGGAATGCGGCCGGGGAAAGTCCCGGAACGGGCCCGCCGCCATGAATGGCGCATGAACCTGCCGCTCCGGCACGGTTCACCCGCGCCATGGCAGGGTCACGCTGGAACCGCATTGGAAATGAGGGAGAAAATCATGTCCATTCGCTCAGCCTCGATCGGCGCGGCGCTGCTGCTGGCCGGATGGCTGCCGGGAACGGCGCCGGCCCAGGCCCAGGAAATCATCCTGTATGACGGCCCGAACTATACCGGCCAGCAAATCCGCGTGCGCGGCTCGGACCGCAACCTGTCCAGCCGCAATTTCAACGACCGCACCTCCTCCTTCCGCATCGTTTCGGGCGAGTGGGAGGTGTGCCAGCACGACGACTATAACGGCACCTGCGAGACCCATCGCAACGACCAGCCCTCGCTGGGCCGGATGGACAACCAGATCACCTCGGTGCGCCCCGCCTATGCCGGGCAACCCGGTCCCGGCTATCCGGGACGTCCCGGTCCGGGCGGGCGCGGCAATTCGCTGACGCTGTATTCCGGCTACAACTATACCGGCCGCTCGGTGACGCTCACGGACTCGGTGGACAATCTCCAGCGCCTCGGCTTCAACGACGAGGCCCGCTCGATCCGTCATTCCGGCCGCGGCGCCTGGCGCGTTTGCCAGCACGCCAATTTCGACGGTGCCTGCATGCAGGTCGACGGCGACATCCCCTCGATCGGCGGTGGCATGGCGGCGCAGATCTCCTCCGCCGAACCCGATTACGGCAGCCGTCCGGGACGCCCGGACTGGGGACGTCCGGGCCATCCGGGGCGTCCGGGCAGCGGCAATGCCCCGCGCGGCGGCGTCTATCTCTATGACGGTCCGAACTTCACCGGCCAGCGCGTCGATGTGAGCTGGGATATCAACGATCTCTCCGAGCTGGGCTTCAACGACCGCACCGACAGCCTGGTCGTCGCGCGCGGCGAGACCTGGGTGATCTGCGAGCATGACGATCTGGGCGGGCGCTGCGAGCGCGTCCAGGGCGAGATCCCCGATCTGGGCCGCTACGGCATGCGCAACGAGATCACCTCCCTGCGCCGCATCGACAACGGCTATGGCGGCCGGCCCGGCGGCGGATGGGACAATGGCGGCTATCCCGGCGGCGGATGGGATCGCGGCAGCGAGATCATCCTCTACGACCAGTTCAGCCAGCGCGGCCGGTCGGTGCGCGTGCGCGACGAGATCGACAATCTGGAACGCCTCGACTTCAACGACCGGGCACTGAGCCTGGAAGTGCGCGGCTATGACCGCTGGCTGGTCTGCGAGGATGCCGGTTTCCGCGGCCGCTGCGAGGAAGTCTCCGGCGAGGTGGACAATCTCCACCTGCTCAATCGCGAGATCTCCTCGGTCCGCCGCCTCGGCCGTTACTGAGCCAGGGCTCGCGGATGCGCGTGACAAGGGGGCTGTCCGGCCAGGGCCGGGCAGCCCTTTTTCATGGCACCACGCACCGTGCGCGCGCCCCCTTGGATGTGGAACCGATCCGGCGTATATTTAGTTACAAATGAAACTAGTTATACGCCGGTGACCTGTCATGCCTGTGAATGACCCGATCGTGGCGGAACAGACCCCCGCCGCCGACTTTACCATCGACCAGAAATGGGACCGCTACACGCCCGAGGAGCACGGCATCTGGTCGACGCTCTACGAGCGTCAGATGAAAGTGCTCAAGGGCCGCGCCGCGCCCGAGCATTTCCGCGGGCTGGAGCTGCTCAATCTCAACGAGGGCGGCATTCCCGATTTCCGCCGCGTCAACGAGAAGCTGGAAAAGCTCACCGGCTGGACCGTGGTCACCGTGCCGGGCCTGATCCCGGAGAAGGATTTCTACGAACACCTGGCCAATCGCCGCTTCGTCTCCGGCCGCTTCATCCGCGACGGGGAAAAGCTGGACTACCTGCCCGAGCCGGACATTTTCCACGACGTGTTCGGCCATGTGCCCCTGCTCACCCAGCCGGTCTTCGCCGACTACATGCAGGCCTATGGCGAGGGCGGGCTGCGCTCGCTGGAATTCGACGCCATCAAGCACATGGCGCGGCTCTACTGGTATACGGTGGAGTTCGGCCTCATCAACACGCCGGAAGGCCGCCGCATCTACGGCGCGGGCATCGTCTCCTCGCGGGCGGAATCGATCTTCTGCCTGGAGGCACGCTCGCCCAACCGGATCCATTTCGATCTGGAACGCATCATGCGCACCGACTACCGCTATGACGACTTCCAGCAGACCTATTTCGTGATCGACAGCTATGACGAGCTGATGGAGGCGACCTACAAGGATTTCGCCCCGATCTACGAAAAACTGCCGAAGATGGACGAACTCTCGCCGGGCGATACGGTCGAGGGCGACCGGGTCTACACCAAGGGTACGCAGGAATATGCCCGGGCCGGCGGTCTGACGGCCGAGGCGGAGGCGGTCTAGGCCGCCGCGCTGTCGGCCGGCACGAGGTGAAGATGGCCGGTGGCCTTGTCCTCGGCCAGGCGCACCGACCCGATGTCGGCGATCATGGCCTCGAACCCGTCCCGCGAGACGGGTTTGACCATGTAGAAGCTCGATCCGGCCTTGCGGCACTTGGCTTCCATTTCCGGATTGCGGGCACCCGAATAGACGCCCACCGCACCGCCGCCCAGAAGCGGCTGGACCGCAGCGATAAAGTCGAGCGCGTCGCCGCCGGCCAGGGAGAGGTCGGTGAAGACGACGACCGGCTGCCTCGGTGCCGCTTCGAGATGATCGAGCGCGTCCTCGGGACGCGTGAAGGCCTCGAAACCGAAGCGCACGCCGGCATCTTCCAGATCCGCCCGGAACAGGAAGTGCTCGTCGGGATCGTCATCCACCAGAATGACGGAAACGGTCTCGTACTCGCTCAAAACATGCCTCCCCAACCCGCGAACGCGCGCAAATTATCATGATTTTCGCGTTTGGATAGTGGGTGCGCCCGACGCGCGCAATCAGGGTTAAGACATGCTCAGCCGCGCTGGAAAGGATAATGGCCATCGCCCAGGCCGAGTATGCCGGTCAGCGCGTCGAGCGCCTCGCGGCTCTCGCGCAGGAGCGCGGGATCGGCCAGATCGTTCGGTGCCAGCCGGTCGCGGTAATACCGCTCCGCCCAGGCCGTGAGCTCTGTGTATAGCGCATCGGACATCAGCGCCCGCGGCGCCACGGCCGCGCGCTCCGCCTCGGTCAGCACGACGCGCAGGCGCAGGCAGGCCGGCCCGCCGCCATTGCGCATGGACTGGCGCACATCGACGAACTCCACCCGGCCGATCGGGCCGTTGCCGCCCGTCAGTGCCGCGCAATAGGCGCTGGTCGTATCCGTTTCCTCGGTTTCCTTCGGCGCGATCAGGACGAGGCGGTCCTCGCCCGGCCATTCCAGCAATTGGGAATTGAAGAGATAGCTGGTGACCGCGTCGCCGATCGGCACCTCCGCATCGGGCACTTCCACGAAATCCGGCTCGAACAGGCCGTCGGCCGCCTTGCGGATCTGTGCGAGGGCCACGTCGCGGTCGGCGAAGGCCAGCTCATGGAAGAAAAGCGTCGTGCGCGTGCCCACGCAGACCACGTCATTGTGAAAGGCCCCGGCCTCGATGGCCGCGGGCGACTGGCGCAGGAAGACGGTGCGCGCCGGATCAAGCCCGTGCGAGCGGGCCACGGCCTGGCAGGCCTCCAGGGTCTGGCGCGCGGGAAACTTGCCGCTCCAGGCCTCGCCGGCCTCGCGGCCATACACGAAGATCTCCACGCCCGGACCGCCCTGCTCGGCGCACAGGCGGACATGATTGGCCGCGCCCTCGTCGGCGAAGTCCGGCTGCATGGGCAGCACGTCGTGCACGGCGAAACGCTGCTGGTCCGGGAAGGCCCATTGCAGGGCCCGCCGCGTCTGCTCGCCCTCGACGGAGCGGTGCAGCGTGGTCAGGAGATTGGCTGGTGTGAGGTGAAGACGCCCGTCGGACGTATCCGCGGAAGGCGAGACGGTGGCCGCATTGGCCGCCCACATCGGCGAGGCCGAGCAGGCCTTGCGCAGAAGCCCCGGCGCACTCTTCCAGGCCGCCTCGATCACCGCCTCGTCGGTACCGGAAAACCCGGCCCGGCGCAGCAGCGGGAGGTAGGGACGCTCGTGCGGCGGCAGCAGGCCCTGCACCAGCCCGCTGTCGGCCAGGCGCTTCATCTTCGCCAGACCTTCCAGCACGCCCTCGCGCGGCGAAGAGACCAGGCCCTCATTGCGCGAACTGGCCAGATTGCCTTCCGACAGGCCGCCATAATTGTGCGTGGGACCGACCAGCCCGTCGAAATTCGCCTCGACCGCCCGGGCCATCAGTCCACTCCCTTCACCGGCATGCGCTCGGGCCGCGGTGCGGCCTGCGTGGCCACCGGGTAGGCGCAATAGTCCGCCGCATAGAAGGCGCTGGGACGCAGATTGCCCGACTGGCCCGGCCCGCCGAAGGGCATGTTGGAGGCCGCTCCGCAGGTCGGCCGGTTCCAGTTGACGATGCCCGCACGGGCCTCGACCCAGAACCGCTCCCACAGCGCCTCGTCGTCCGAGACCAGCCCGGCGGAAAGCCCGTAGGCCGTGTCGTTGGCGGCCGCGACCGCATCGTCGAAGCTCGCCACACGCGTCACCTGGATAAGCGGCCCGAAAACCTCCTCGTCGGGCACGTCCACGCCGGTGACGTCGATCAGGCCCGGACGCAGGAAGGCTTCGCCCAGCGCGTCGACGGTTTCGGCCTTGCGGATCGCCTTCGCGCCGCGCTGCAGCAGGTCGTCCTGGGCGGCCAGAACGCCGCGCGCGGCCTCGGCGGACACCAGCGGTCCCATGAAGGGTTCCGGGTCCGCATCCCAGCGATCGACGCTCAAGGCGCCGGCGATCCGATCGATCGCCTCGATCACCGCATCGCCCGCCGCGCCCTCGGGCAGGATCAGGCGGCGCGCGCAGGAACAGCGCTGGCCGGCGGTGACATAGGCGGAATGCACCGCGACGCGGGCCGCGGCCTCCGCATCGGCAGCATCCCAGACCACGAGCGGATTGTTGCCGCCCATCTCAAGCGCCAGCTGGATGCCCGTGCGGCCGGCGAATTTCTCGTGGATGAACTTGCCGGTCCCCCAGGACCCCGTGAAGAGCACACCGTCCAGCTCGGCATGATCGAGCGCGGCCGCGCCGGTTTCCCGCGCGCCCTGGACCAGGTTCAGCACGCCGGCCGGGAGCCCTGCCGCTTGCCAGGCCTTCGCCATGAATTCCCCCACGGCCGGGGTGATTTCGGACGGTTTGAAAACGATCGTATTGCCGGCCAGCAGGGCGGGAATGATGTGGCCGTTGGGCAGGTGTCCGGGGAAGTTGTAGGGCCCGAGCACGAACATCACGCCGAGCGGCTTGTGCGCCAGCGCCGCATGGCCGAAAGCCGTGTCGGAGGCGTGCTCGCCCGTACGCTCGGCATAGGCCGTCTTCGAGATCGCGATCTTGCCGATCATCGCGCCCGCCTCGGCCAGGCCTTCCCAGCGCGGCTTGCCGGTTTCCCGCGAGATCAGCTCGCCGAGCGCGTCCTTGTGGTTTTCCAGATAGGCCTGATAGGCCTCGACAATGGCCACGCGCTCCGGATAGAGGCGCCGCCCCCAGGCCGGAAAGGCGGCCCGGGCCGCGGCAAAGGCGGCATCGACATCGGCGGGGCTGGCCGCCTTGCCGTCCCAGACGGGGCTGTCGTCGGCCGGGTTGAGGGACTGGAAGCCGGAACCGGACCCGTCGCGCCATTCGCCATCGATCAGGAGCATGGAATTACCTCTTTTGTCGCCAGAAGCGGGCGCGATCGCCTTCGGCCAGATCGAGCGCCTGCATGGTTTCGTAGGAAATGCCGAGCACATCGCCATCGTCGACGACCTGGGCCCGGCAGGTGCGGAAATCGGGGAAACGGTCGGTGGACAGGATGCCGTCCGCTCCGCCGGCCGTCGTCGCCGCGCGCACGGTGACCTCGCGGCTCTCGCGCAGGGTGCGGATATTCTCCGTCCAGGTGGAGACCAGCGGGCCGCCGTCGAAAATGTCGACATAGCGGTCGTAGTGGAAACCTTCCCAGAGCAGGAGGTTGTAGGCCCCCTCCCCGTGCGGATGCGGCCGTCCGATCACCTCGCGCACCTCCTGGGGCAGAAGATCGAGATAGATCAGGTGCTGCGGGCCCAGATCGAGGATGAACTGGTTGTCGGTCGAGGCCGACAGCCGGTCGGCATCGTCGAAATCCATCCGGAAGAAGGGCCGCGAGACCGCATCGAAGAAGGGCGAGGACCCGTCCTCGTGCACCACGCCGCGCAGTTCCGCCAGCACACGGTCGCCGAAGCGCGAGCGGTCGGCGGCGATCATCAGATAGCGCGACTGGGCGACCAGCCGCCCGGCACCGCTGCCGCGCCCCGCCTCGGACACGAAGAGCGTGCCGACCTCCGAGGCCCCGGCAAAATCATTGACCAGAAGCATCGCGTCCATGTCGAAGCGGCGGTCGGCCTCGGTGGAATGCTGGGCGATCGTGATGATCTTGAAATCCCAATAGGGTTTGGACACGCCGACCATCGCCTTGATCGCCGAACAACCGACGACCTGGCCGGTCTCGGTGTCCTCCAGCATCAGCTGGTAGGCGTCTTCCGTCTGTCCCGGCTCGGGCGTGGAGAAAGCCGTCTCAGACTTCTCCAGCCGTGCCGCCAGCACGTCCGCCGGCACGGCCAGCGAGGTGAATCCGGTGCCCGCTTCCTGGGCCAGACGCACAAGGGCGTCGGTGTCCGACCGCCTGGCCGCACGTACGATCAGCATGCTCTCTCCCCGATCATGCCTGTCCTCAAAGGGTCCTTGCCAGGGCCCGCGCCTCCTTGGCGTCGAAATCACCCTTGGCGAATTTCATCAGCATCACCGCCGACAGCTTGGCCCGCTCGGCGAAGCTCGACAGTTTGACGATCTCGCGATCGGAATGGATATCCGCCCCGCGCACGCCCAGCGTATCGACATTGGGACAGCCGGCCGCCCACAGATTATTGCCCTCGCAGACGCCGCCCGTATCCTGCCAGCGAATGTCCAGACCCAGCGCGCCGCCGGCCGCCTTGGTCCATTCGAACATGCGGGCATTGGCCGGCGTCATCGGCTTGGGCGGACGGGTGAAACCGCCATGCAGCTCCGCCTCGATCCCGTCGCGCACGCGGATCTCGTCGACCAGGCGTTCCAGCTCGGCCTCCACCCAGGTGCGGTCATTCTCGGTCTGGACGCGCACATTGAAGCGCGCCACGGCATTGTCGGGCACGACATTGGGCGGGCCACCGCCATCGATGCGCGCGAGATTGAAGGTGACGTTCTCGCGGCGGCCGTTGAGGTCGTCCAGGCCCAGCCCGAACTGGCAGGCCGCAGCCAGCGCATTGCGGCCGAGATGGTGTTCGCGCCCGGCATGGGCGGCGCGGCCGGAAACTTTCAGCGACCAGTTGCCCGACCCCTTGCGTGCGCCGGCCAGAGAGCCGTCGGCCAGGGCCGGTTCGTAGGTCATGCCGATATCGGCGCCGGCGCCCAGATCGGCGATCACCGGGCCGGAGCCCAGCGAGCCGATTTCCTCGTCCGGACTGATCAGCACATCCACGCCGATCTCGTCCTTCCAGGGCGAGCGTTCCAGGCCCAGCAGCCCGTGCAGCATCACCAGGATGCCGCCCTTCATGTCGGCGACGCCCGGCCCGTTCAGGGTGTCGTCGTCCCACAGCTCGGTGGACTGGAAATGACTGTCGGCCGGGAAGACCGTGTCGTGATGGCCGGTCATGACGATGCGGATCGGCGCCTGGGGACGCAGCCGGCAATGGAAGGAGGGCGTGAATTCCTGCTCACGCACAGTGCCATCTGGATCGACGATCGTGGTGGAGGGCAGGTCGACGGACGACACCTCGCCGCCCAGTTCCGCGAAAGCCTCCTCCAGACAGGCGCGCATGCGCTCCAGACCGTCCGGATTGCGGCTGCCCGAATTGATCGCCGACCAAGCCTTCACGGTCTCGATCATGTGATCGGAGCGCGTGTCGATCCAGTCGAGGACCGCCCGTTCGTCGGTGTTGAGATCGAGTTTGTCCTGCATGACCCAGTGATAGCCGTTTAAACGAACGGGTCTACCCCCGGCACGGCATGCCGGCGGGGGTAGAGCCCGTGGTTTCAGGTCAGGCCTGTTCCAGCGCCTGTTTCAGGTCGGCGATCAGGTCGTCGGGATTCTCGATCCCCACGGAGATGCGCACCAGACCCTCCGAGAAGCCCTGGCGCTTGCGCAGTTCCGGATCGACGCCGCGGTGGGTGGTCGAGCCGGGATGGCAGATCAGCGTCTCGGTGCCGCCCAGGCTGACCGCCAGCTTCATCACCTGCAGCGCGTTGAGCATGCGGAAAGCCGCCGCCTCGTCTTCCAGGTCGAAGGCGAAGGTCGATCCGGCCGAGTTCGACTGGGCATGGAAGACATCGCCGTCGCGCGTGCCCTTGTCCAGGAAGCCCAGATAGCGCACGCGATTGACCTTGGGATGGTCGCGCAGGAATTCGGCGACCTTGCGGGCGCCTTCGGCCGCGGCCTCCATGCGCAGCTTCACCGTTTCCAGCGAACGCAGCAGCATCCAGCAGGTGTGCGGATCCAGGTTCGTGCCGAGATAACCGCGCAGGCTGCGGATCTGGGCCATCGCCTCGGTCGTGCCGGAGGCCGAACCGGCGATCAGGTCGGAATGGCCGCCGATATACTTGGTCAGCGAGTAGACGACGACATCGGCGCCCAGCTCGACCGGGCGCTGGCCGACCGGGCCGAGGAAGGTGTTGTCGACGACGAGATAGGGGCGCTTGCCCTGCTTCTTCTCGATCAGGTCGACCAAGCGCTTGCAGACATTGAGATCGACCTGGTCGTTGGTCGGATTGGTGGGGGTTTCGGTGTAGATCACCGAGACCTCGCCCTTGGCCAGTGCCTCGTCGGCGGCGGCATGGATCTCGTCCTCATGGGCGCCGGCGAAGAAGTCGACCGATTCGATGCCGTAATTCGGCAGGAATTTGCGGATCAGGCTCTCCGTGCCGCCATAGAGCGGGGTCGACTGGAGGATGACCGAACCCGTGTGGGCCAGCCCCATCAGCGTGGTGGAGATGGCCGCCATGCCGGAGGAGAAGACGCAGCATTCCTCGGCGTCGTCATAGAGCGCCAGCCGGTCCTCGAGCACTTCCATGTTCGGATTGTTGAAGCGCGAATACATCAGGCCGGCGGCTTCCGGATCGCCCTCTTCGGCCTGGCCGACATTGATGCGGAAGAAGGCCGCGCCCTGTTCCGCGCTTTCGAAGGCGAAGGTGGAGGTCAGGAAGATGGGCGGCTTGATCGACATTTCCGAGAGCTTCGGATCGTAGCCGTAGCTCATCATCTGGGTTTCCGGGCTCAGCGTGTGGCCCGCGACCTCGCGCTTGCGATAGGGCTTGTCCGGCTTGCTCATCGATTTCCTCCCGTGGGACTCAGCAGAGATCGGCGGTGGGCCGCCGCATGGATGCCGGTGTGTACCCCTGTCGCCGACGGGTCAAGCACAGCCTCAGCCAGGCGGTAAATGCGGTCCTTTCGGCCCCGAAACCGGTGGGCGCGAGCACGATTGTTCCATCAGCGCGGCCGGACGCGAAAATCAAGGCCGGACGGGCAATGAGCTCCGGACAAAAGAAAAGCGGCCCGGCAGATGCCGGGCCGCATTCCTTGCGATCTGTGTCAGCTGGACCTTAGTCCAGGACGATGACCACTTCCGAACGACGGTTCAGCGGCTCACGGACACCGTCCGCGGTCTGAACAGCCGGGCGGGTTTCGCCGTAGGCTTCCATCGAGATCGTGCTCGCCGGGACGCCGAGGCGGACCAGCTCGTCGCGGACGACGCGGGCACGGCGCTCGGACAGGCCGACATTGTAGGACGCAGCGCCCGAACGGTCGGCGTGGCCGGCGACGGTCACGCGGGTGACACCGCAGTTACCGCGCTGGTTGGCAGCCTGAGCGATCACGGCCTGAGCCTGATCCGTCAGATCCGCGCGATCCCACTCGAAGTAGACCGGGAAGCTCACATCGTCACAGGACGGCGGAGGCGGCGGCGGAGGCGGCGGGGGCGGAGGCGGCGGCGGAGGCGGCGGCGGCGGGGGCGGCGGCGGAGGCGGCGGAGCCGCGAAGGAATACCGCAGGCCGACCCAGGCTTCGTGCCCGGCCAGTGCATCGACGCTCACACCCGGCTCGTAATCCGTGCTCGAGGCGGAGAAATAACGATACTCGGTGTCCAGGGTCAGCTGTTCGGTCAGTTCCCAGCCGACACCGGCGAGGAGCTGCCACACGAACGGATTGTCGCTATCCTGGGCAATCACGTAATCGGCGGGTGTCGGGTTCGGCGGCGTGGTCCCGGCGGAGAAGCCGGCCAGCGTGCCGTTGACGTCGGCCAGGCCGATACCAACACCAACATAGGGGTGGTAGGAGCCTTCCGGATTGAAGTCGAAGATGGCGTTGGCCATCAGCGACCAGATCTGGAAGTCGCTCAGGCTGTGCTCGAAACTGCCGATAGCGCCAGTATCGTTGTAGCGGTGAGCCAGTTCGCCTTCGAGGCGCAGGCCGTCAGCCCATTCATAACCAAGGGCGGCCGCTTCGCGGAAATTGCCCTTGCCGTTGATTTCACCGTTCAGCGAGCCGGAAACGTCGGTGTCGCCCGGACCGCCGTAACCGACGGAACCGCGGACATACCAGCCTTCGTCAGCGAACGCGGGACCCGCTGCCAAGAAGGCCCCAACGGCGACCGCCGTAAAAAGCCGTTTTTTCATCATTCCCCCTCCGGAGGCTCTCGCCCCCTTGGTGTGACTGACCAGTGCCCGCCATCATGACGGGCGCGAAGAATCGCCCCAGCGGACGTTTCTCAGTACGTGCCTACTACAATTACATCGCGAGCGCTATAGGCCTACGGGGTAAAGCCCCGAATTGCCCGGAAAATTTTGTCGCGTTGCAGTCAGGCTACAGTACAACCCGATCCAGGTTGCACTCCTTCGTACCGCCAACCAACGCACGCCGTATCCAAATGGTTCCCGATTTTTTTTCGGTCGCTGCAGCGACCTAGCGCCGCAGGGCGGCCACGGACGCGCCCTCCCCGCCGGCCAGCACGCCGCCGCCGGCCGAAAATTCGCGCCAGGCGCGGCCATAGGCATCCATCACGGAATTGTCGCGGCGATAGAGGTCGTGCAGATAGCGCACCTGTCCGTCCGGATCCCCGACCACGGTCCAGTAGGCGATGTGGACCGGGATGCGCCGGTCCAGCCAGACCACGGTGGGCTCGCTGCCGGAGACGACCGCATCGATCCGTTCGCGCGACCAGCCGGCCTGCCCGTTCAGCACCCATTCGGCCAGGGCCAGCGGGTCCTGGACACGGATACAGCCGGCGGAGAAGTCGCGGCGGGTTCGCACGAAGCGATCGCGCTGCGTCGTGTCGTGAATGTAGACATTGTAGCGGTTGGGGAAGATGAATTTCACCTCGCCCATCGGATTGGTCGGCCCGGGCGGCTGGGACAGCCGGTAGGGCCAGCCATTATTCCAGCGGCTCCAGTCGATCTCGTAGACCGAAACCGGTTCGCCGGCGCTGTTGTAGATGCGGAAGCCGTGACTGCTGACGATGCCCGGATTGCGGCGGATCGAGCGGAAGCGCGCGCGCGCCGAACCGGCGGGCAGCCCCCACCAGGGATTGAGCACGATATACTGCATCTCCTCGGAGAATTCCGGTGTCGAGGAGGTCTGGCCGCCGATCATCACCTCGTGCTCGCGCACCAGGCGTCCGTCTTCCCAGGCTTCCAGATGGAAATCGGCCAGGTTCACCCAGATGTGGCGATAGCCCAGCCGGCGCGTGCGCCAGCGGCGCTGCTCGAGATTGACGCGCAGTTGGGCGATACGTTCGAGTGGCGTGATGTTGAGCTGGCGCAGAGTCGGACGGTCCAGCCGGCCGGTCGGCGACAGGTTCACCCGGCCCTGATAGCGCCGCACGGCGGTCTCCAGCCGCATGTCGTAGGGATCGCCGGCACGCCAGCCCGCGGCCAGCAGACCCTGGGCCGTCAGCCGCGCGCGCAGCTGGTCGACCCGCGCGCCCTCATCGCCCGGGCTGAGCGAGGGGCCGGCATCGATCTGCGGCCAGATGGGCCGGACGGCCAGCATGCGAAGCATCTCGCCACGCAGGATGTCATAGTCGCGCACGCGCGGCTGGCTTTGCGCGATCGCCTCGCCGATATCGCCGCGCTCCAGCGCCGCATTGAGCCGCTCGACCAAGGGCGAGACCTCCGCGTCGAGCAGGATGCGCGGTTCGAGGGTTTCCGAGTCGATCAGGCCGTATTCCAGCCAGGCCGTGTATTGCAGCGCCGTGCGCGCGGCCAGGCTGGCGCGGGGGGCAAAGGGCCGGGCGTCGTCGAGCAGCGTCTCGGCCACCGCATCGAGCGAGGGCAATCCGTGACCGGGCGCCTCGAAGAGATAGCCGGCCAGATCGGCCACGGCCTGCGGCGTCCATCCGGCGGTCCGCGCGGCCCAGCGGTCCAGGTCGGCCGCCGGTTGTGGGACATCGCGCACGGGAACGTCCGTCGCCGGCACCGGCTCCTCGCCGTGCACACCTGACGCGCCGAGAAGCGCGACCAGCAAGCCTGTCAGAAAGATACGCCCCACCCGCGCACCGCCCCCTTCGATTCCTCGCCGGACATTAACCATTCCCGTCGCGCGGCGAAACCGGTTTCCTTGCCGTTGGCGGCCCGGTCCGCGCGAACTAGGGGCGCGTCTCCGGATCGTCCTCGGGGTCGGGTTCGCCGACATCCTCGACCAGCAATTCCTCCAGGGAGACGACCCGCGAGCGGGCGCGCTCGATATAGGCCTCGTTGTCGAACACGTCGATTTCCGAATCCCAGACCTCGAAGAGCTGGCGCAGGCTTTCCTCGTCATGACGCGCGAAGGCATCGGCCTTGCGCTCGGCGCGTTCGCGCGCTTCGCCGAGCACCTGCAGCGACTGGGTTCCCGCCTCGAGCGAGGAGCCGAACATCTCGCGGATCGCGCTGTCCGCACCGGCGGCACGCAACTGGTAGACATGCTCGCGGCTGGCGGCGCGGGCGATGATGTGGACATGGGGGTAGCGCTGCTTGACGTGCTGGACGAGTTCCACCGCCCTCTCCCGGTTGTCGGTGCACACGACCAGCAGCTTGGCGCGGGCGATCCCGGCCGCTTCCAGCATGCCGGGCCGCAGGGCATTGCCGTAATAGACCTGGATGCCGAACTTGCGCAGCCCGTCGATATGCTCGGCAGAATTGTCCAGCACGATCGGCTTGTAGCCGTCCATGATCAGCAGCCGGTGCACGATCTGGCCGAAACGGCCCATGCCCGCGATGATGACGGGAGCCTCCTCCTCGATCGTGTCCTCGTCGCGCTCGGCGCCGGCCGGCCGCGCCACGCGCGGAGAGACCAGGCGTTCGAAGGCGATCATGATCAGCGGGGTCACCATCATCGACATCGCCACCACGAGCGACGCGATGTCGGCGATGTCTTCCGGCACCACGTGCAGATCGCTGGAAAAGGCCAGCAGCACGAAGCCGAACTCGCCGCTCTGGGCCAGGGCGAAGGTGAACAGCCAGCGCGCCCGGCCCTTCAGCCGGAACACGAAGGCAAGCCCCAGCAGGATCGCGCCCTTGAGCAGGATGAGGCAGAGGGTCAGCCCGACGATCAGGCCAATCTCGCGGCCCAGCAGGGCGAATTCCATGCCCGCCCCGACCGTGATGAAGAAGACGCCGAGCAGGAGCCCCTTGAAGGGTTCCAGATCGGAGACGAGCTCGTGCCGGTATTCGCTTTCCGCCAGCAGCACGCCGGCCAGGAATGTCCCCAGCGCCGGCGACAGCCCCACCATGCTCATCAGCACGGCGATGCCGACGATGAGAACCAGGGCGGCGGTGAAGAAAAGCTCGTGCAGTCCGGTCCGCGCGATGATGCGGAAGGCCGGGCGGGTGAGATAGCGTCCGCCCAGCACGACGCCGACCACCACGGCCAGCGTCATCAGCCCCTGGGCCCAGGCCGGCCAGGAGGCGAAGGGTGTCAGCCCGCCATGGGCGCCGCCGCCATGCGAGGCCGCGACGTCCACACCGCTCGTCGCCAGGAAGGGCAGGAGCGCCAGCATGGGAATGACGGCGATGTCCTGGAACAGGAGAACGGAAAAGGCCGACTGCCCGCCCTCGGTGCGCAGCCAGCCCTTCTCGCCCAGCGTCTGCAGCACGATGGCGGTCGAGGAGAGCGCGAAGATCATCCCCAGCGCCAGGGCCAGCCGCCAGTCCAGCCCGAAACCCAGACAGGCCACCGCCACGACCAGCGTGGTGATCGCCACCTGCAGCCCGCCCAGTCCGAACAGGCGCAGGCGCATGTCCCAGAGCAGGCGCGGCTGCAGTTCCAGCCCGACGAGGAAGAGCATCATCACCACGCCGAACTCGGCGAAGCTCTGCACGTCCTCCGGATCCGAGCCCATCCAGTCCAGCAGCGGCGCGATCGCCACGCCGGCCAGCAGATAGCCCAGCACCGAGCCCAGCCCGAGACGGTGCGCGATCGGCACGGCGACCACGCCGGCCCCGAGATAGATCACCGCCTGCAGGAGAAGCTCGTTCATGGATCAGCCGCCGAATCGGATGGAAGAGAAGACATACGCATACGCAGCATAACCTGCCGGTGCGACAGCGCCACGTCTGCCGATGCCGGCGCCCTTGCGGTCTCCGTCCGGCGGGAAGGCCTCAGCAGTCCAGCGCGCCGTCCAGCACCGCGGCCGTCTCCGGCTGCCGGCGCTCGATGCCCGCCGCCACGGCGCAGCGCGCCTGCGCGTCCAGCCGCGGATCCGCCGCCAGGTCGGCGGCGATGCCTGTCAGGCTTTCACGCCCCGAGATGAGCTCCGGACCGCCGCTCTCCGGCGTGTCGAAACGCATCAGGCGCGCCGTCCCGTCCCAGCGCGGCCAGTCCGGTCCGGCGCCGCCGCCCGTACCCGGATCGCCTTCGGCGGCGAACTGCGCCCAGTACGCGCCCATCGTGTCGGCCAGCGCCGCGCGGCCTTGTGCATTGCCGTCATTGAACAGCACGCTGTCGAAGGAGCCGAACAGGGAAAAATGGTTGAAGACGAAGGGGATTTCCATCGCGTGCGAGGCGCCCAGCAGGGTTCCCGTATCGGTCAGCAGCACGCGTCCGCCCTCGTCCCAGTCGAAACGGTAGGCCCAGATATCCTCCCGGCCCGCCGCGTGCAGCCGGTCGAGCAGATCGTCCACCGCATTCACCCGCCAGTTGCGGCTGGGATATTCCGCCGCCGCATTATAGCCCTCGGTATCGCGCGGCCAGATCATCGGCCCGAGGCGTCGCGTCAGGCGCGGATCGAACACCGTGTA
>Ga0207716_100403_pt1 | contig 18300 bp, 17 predicted proteins | sample TtaePargueraPR_FD_187739 | JGI IMG/M metagenome (GOLD analysis project Ga0207716, IMG submission 187739) | Aerobic enrichment media microbial communities from Bioluminiscent Bay, La Parguera, Puerto Rico - Tt and P2 (5) (SPAdes) | ecosystem: Environmental > Aquatic > Marine > Unclassified ... | reverse complement strand
CCATCTCCTCCTTCTTCTTCTTGCCCATGGCGCGGCGCAGCAGGTCGGCTTCGCCGAGCGAGTAGTTGGCCAGGATCTGGGCGATCTGCATCACCTGTTCCTGGTAGATGATGACGCCGTAGGTCTCCTGCAGCACGCCTTCCAGATCGGGGTGGAGGCAGTCCACCTCGGCGCGGCCGAACTTCCGGTCGACATAGACGTCGATATTCTTCATCGGGCCGGGACGGTAGAGCGAGATCAGGGCGATCAGGTCCTCGATCGCGTCCGGCTTCATCTTCTTCAGCGTGTCGCGCATGCCCGAGCTTTCCAGCTGGAACACGCCGATGGCATGGCCGGACTGGAGCAGGTCGAAAGTCGGCTTGTCGTCGAAATCGATGCCCTCGATATCGGGCACCTCCTTGCCGGCCGAGGCGATATAACCCAGGGCGCGGGCGATCACGGTGAGGGTTTTCAGGCCCAGGAAGTCGAACTTCACCAGGCCGGCCGGCTCGACCCATTTCATGTTGAACTGGGTGGCGGGGATGTCCGAGCGCGGATCGCGATAGAGCGGGACGAGTTCGGAGAGCTTCCGGTCGCCGATCACCACGCCGGCCGCGTGGGTGGAGGCGTTGCGGAAGAAGCCTTCCAGCTTCAGCGCCACAGTCAAAAGACTGTCGACCGCATCGTCCTCGCGCCGCATTTCCTCCAGCCTGGGCTCGATCTTCAGCGCCTCGGCCAGCGTCACCGGATTGGCCGGATTGGCCGGGACCATCTTGGCCAGCTTGTCGACCAGGCCGAGGGGCAGTTGCAGCACCCGGCCGGTATCGCGCACCACGGCGCGCGCCTGCAGCGTACCGAAAGTGATGATCTGGGCGACCCGGTCATGCCCGTAGCGTTCCTGGACGTAGCGGATCACCTCGCCGCGCCGCTCCTGGCAGAAGTCGACGTCGAAGTCGGGCATGGAGACGCGTTCCGGATTGAGGAAGCGCTCGAAGAGCAGGCCGAACCGCAGCGGGTCGAGATCGGTGATGGTCAGGGCATAAGCGACCAGCGAACCGGCACCGGAACCCCGGCCCGGCCCGACGGGAATGTCGTGCGCCTTGGCCCACTGGATGAAGTCGGAAACGATCAGGAAGTAGCCGGGAAAGCCCATCTGCTTGATGATGCCGAGCTCGAAATCCAGCCGTTCGCGATAGGCTTCCTCCGGCGCGGCATCGGCCCCCGCCTGAAGCCTTTCCGTCAGGCCTTCATGGGCCCGGGCGACCAGTTCCTCGGCCTCGTCGCGCCCGCCCTTGGTGGGGAAGCTGGGCAGGATGGGATCGTGGGTGCGCACCCGGAAGGCGCAGCGGCGGGCGATCTCCAGCGTGTTTTCCAGCGCTTCGGGCAGATCGGCGAAGCGGCTGTTCATCTCCTCCGGCGAGGTCAGATAGTGGTCCGCGGTGACCCGGCGGCGGTCCTGGACCGAAACGTAGGAACTTTCCGAAATGCACAGGAGCGCGTCGTGCGCCTTGTGCATGGACGGATCGGGGAAATAGGCCTCGTTCGTCGCCACCAGCGGCAGATCCCGGGCATAGGCCTGCTCGACCAGCCAGGTCTCCGCTTCCAGCTCCTCGGCCTCGCCATGGCGCTGCAGCTCGACATAGAGCCGGTCGCCGAAGGCGTCGGCCAGGCGGCCCAGCAGCTTGTCGGCCTCCGGCTGGCGTCCGCCGGTGACGAAGCGGTTGAGCAGCCCGTCCGGCCCGCCGGTCAGGCAGATCAGCCCTTCGGCATGCTCGAGCACCAGCGACAGCGGGACATGGGCCTCCTCAGACCCGTCGACATCGAGATAGGCTGCGCTGGAGAGCGCCATGAGGTTTTCATAGCCCGTGCGGTCCTGGACGAGCAGCGCCAGCGTACCCTCCGGCTCCGCGCGTTCGCCGGGATGCGGGTCGATCGTGCGGATCGAGAGCGTGCAGCCGACGATGGGCTGGACCCCCGCCCCGGCCATCACCTCGGAGAATTCCAGCGCACCGAAAAGATTGTTGGTATCGGTGAGCGCGATGGCCGGCATGCCGTGTTCCTGGCAGGCCGAGACCATTTGCGGCATGCGGATCGCACCTTCCAGCACGGAATAGGGCGAACGGACCCGAAGGTGCACAAAGGGATGTTCCGCCGCCATGATGATCCGCTCCGCTGTGATCGCCGCCCGTTCCGACGCCCTGCCCCGCTCTGCAGAGTCGCGCGGCGAGTCGCCAAGACCCCAGATTAGGACAGGATTGCAGGGCGCGAAATCGGTCTGGCGGCGACGATGTCAGCCGGAGCCCCGGTTTTCCAACCAGGCACTGGCCTCACCTCCACGAGGCCCCGGAATAAATCCGGGGAAACTTTGAATCCGGGGAAATCATAAATCCGGAGAAAATCGCAAATCCGGGGAAATCATGATCCCGGGACAGCAATCATTTCGGCGAAACCCGGAAAGGCCGCGGAGCCGGCGTCAGGCCGCGCCGAGAACCGATCCCCACATGGCGATCATCCAGGCAAAGCCGAGGACGGCCGTGGCGGCAGAGACATCCTGAAGAAAACGGCGCATGACAACCTCCCAAACGCATGTTCCGCATTTGTTCTACTTCGAGGTGCCGCGCGCGTCAAGCCCGATGTTCCAAAAATGTTCCGCCGGTCAGATTTCCGCCTCGTAGGCGGTCAGATGCCCGTCCTCGAAGGTCACCACCCGGTCCATCCGGGCCGCCAGCTCGTGATTGTGCGTGGCCACCAGGGCGGCGGCGCCGACATCGTGCACCGTCTCGCGGAAGGCCTCGAACACGGTCGCCGAGGTGCCCGGGTCGAGATTGCCCGTCGGCTCGTCGGCCAGAAGGACGTGGGGCGAATTGGCCAGGGCGCGGGCGATGGCCACACGCTGCTGTTCGCCGCCGGAGAGCTGGGAGGGCTGGTGCGTGGCGCGGTCGCTCAGGCCGAGCCGGTCGAGCAGGCGGTCGGCGCGCGCGACGGCCTGTTTGTGCGGCACACCGCCGATCAGCTGGGGCAGGACGATATTCTCCCGCGCATCGAATTCCGGCAGGAGGTGGTGGAACTGGTAGACGAAGCCGATATCGCGCCGGCGGATCGCCGTGCGCTGGCGGTCGGTGAGATCGCGTGTCGCCGTGCCGCACACCACCACCTCGCCCGCGTCCGGGCGTTCCAGCAGGCCGGCCGCGTGCAGCAACGAGGACTTGCCGGAACCGGACGGGCCGACCAGGCCGACGATCTCGCCGGGCATCAGGGTCAGGCTGGCGCCCTTGAGCACGTCCAGCGTGTCCGCCTCGGTGACATAGGTGCGCGAGATGGCGCGCAATTCCAGGACGGGATCACTCATAGCGCAGCGCCTCCACGGGATCGAGGCGCGCCGCGCGCCAGGCCGGCGGCAGAGTCACCAGCAGCGAGATCACGAAGCCGAAGACGGAGATGAAGCCCACCTCGCCCCAGTCGAGCTTCGCCGGGATGCGATAGAGATAATAGACGCTGGGATCCCAGGGGTTGGAGCCGGTCGTCCAGGTGATGAAGTCCTGGATCGGGCCGATATTCACCACGAAGAGGATGCCCAGGACGATCCCCGCCAGCGTGCCCAGCACGCCGATCGAGGCGCCGACGATCAGGAAGACGCGCATCACCGAGGCCCGGGTGGCGCCCATGGTGCGCAGGATGGCGATGTCGCGGCCCTTGTTCTTCACCAGCATGACCAGGCCGGAAATGATGTTCATCGCGGCGATGGCCACGACGATGGACAGGATGAGCCGCATCGCCGTGCGTTCGAACTGGAGCGCGTTGAAGAAGGCGGGGTCGAGCTGGGTGTAGTCGTAGACGGCCGCATTGGGGCCGGCGAGCGTAGCAATGGGGCGCACGAAGCTGGAGGCGATATCGGGATTGTCGAGGCGGACATGGATCATGTCGGTCCCCTCCTCCCGCACAAAGAAGAGACGGCCCTGCTCCAGCGGCATGAAAGCGACGCTGTCATCGATGGTCGAGACGCCGGCGGCCAGAACGGCACCGACATGATAGGCTTTCTGCTGCGGGCGGGCGCCGAACACGGTCGGCGCGGCCCGGGCAGAAGTGAAAGTCACCCGGTCGCCGACGCTGACGCCCAGCCGGCGCGCCACGCCGGCGCCCAGTACCACCGTATCGCCGCCATGATTGCCCGCGCCGAATTCGGAGAGGTCGCCATGGGTCAGCCCGGTCGGGCTGTCCGGCGTCTGGTTGGCGATCACGTCCATCGCCTCCAGATCCTCCGGCTGCACGGCCAGCACCTGCAGGAAGATCTCGTAGCGTTCCGAGGTCGCCATCACCTGGCCCTGCACCACCGGATCGGCGCTCTTCACGCCGGGCATCGCGCCGATCTCCTCGACCAGCGTGTCGACGCGCTCGGGCTCGAGATTGCGCACATCGGCATAGACATGAGGCTGGAAGCCCAGGAGCTGGTTGAACAGCTCGGCCCTAAAGCCGTTCATGATCGACATGACGGCGATCAGGCCCAGCACGGCCAGGGTGATGCCACCGAAGGAGATCATCGCGATCAGCGCCACCCCGCCATGCTTGCGCCGGGCCCGCAGATAGCGGAAGGCGAGCATGAACTCGTAGGGCGAGAACGGGCGAGCGCCCTTGCCGGTGGATGCCGCCGGATCAGCCATCGGCAAAAGCCCCTTCGGCCAGGCGGCTGACCGCATCTTCCGGGGTCATTTCGTGGGTCTCGCCGGTGCGGCGCACCTTGAGTTCCACCTTGCCCTCTTTCAGCCCGCGCGGCCCGATGACCAGCTGATAGGGCAGACCGATCAGATCGGCCGTGGCGAACTTGCCGCCGGGGCGCTCGGACGTGTCGTCATAGAGCGGGTCGAGACCGGCCGCCTGCAGCTTGCCGTAGGCGTCCTCGCAGGCCGCGTCGGCGGCTTCGTCGCCGGCACGCAGGTTGAGAATGCCCAGATCGAAGGGCGCGACTTCCTCCGGCCAGATACAGCCCTTCTCGTCGTGATGCGCCTCGATGATGGCGCCCAGCAGGCGCGACACGCCGACCCCGTAGGAGCCCATGTGAACCGCACGCTCCTTGCCGTCGGGATGGGTGAGCAGCGCCTTCATCGGATCGGAATACTTGGTGCCGAAATAGAAGATGTGGCCGACCTCGATACCGCGCGCCGTCAGCTGCCGGTCCGCCGGCACGTCGGCGAAGGCGGCCTCGTCATGCATCTCGTCGGTCGCGGCATAGAGCGCCGTGCGCTGGTCGACGAGCGGCTGGAGATCGCCGTCGAAATCCACATCCACGCCGGGCGCGCCCATGTCCACCAGATCGCCATGGCAGAAAACCTCGCTCTCGCCGGTTTCTGCCAGAACGATGAATTCATGGGAGAGATCGCCGCCAATGGGGCCGGTGTCCGCCTTCATCGGCACGGCCTTGAGGCCCATGCGGGCGAAGGTGTTGAGATAGGCGACGAACATCTTGTTGTAGGACTTGCGGGCCGCATCCTCGTCCAGGTCGAAGGAATAGGTGTCCTTCATCAGGAATTCGCGGCCGCGCATCACGCCGAAACGGGGGCGGATCTCGTCCCGGAATTTCCACTGGATGTGGTAGAGCAGCTTCGGCACGTCCTTGTAGGAGCGGCAATAGGACCGGAAGATCTCGGTGATCATCTCCTCGTTCGTCGGCCCGAACAGCATGTCGCGCTCATGACGGTCGGTGATGCGCAGCATCTCCGCGCCGTAATCGTCATAACGTCCGCTCTCGCGCCACAGATCGGCCGACTGGATGGTCGGCATCAGGAGCTCCACGGCGCCGGCGCGGTTCTGCTCCTCGCGCACGATCTGCTCGACCTTCTTGAGCACTTTCAGGCCCAGCGGCAGCCAGGAATAGATCCCGGCGGACTGCTGGCGGATCATGCCGGCCCGCAGCATCAGCTGGTGCGAGACGATCTGGGCGTCGGACGGGGTTTCCTTGAGGACGGGCAGGAAGAAGCGGGACAGGCGCATGGCAGGGGATATCCGCGATAAGAGGTTGTGCCCCCATTAGAACGGGTTGGGAAGCGATGACAAGGCACCTTCCCCCGCACTGTCAGTCCGTGCGGCGCGGATCACGCCCTGTGCGTGCCGGCACCCTGCGCCGTCATGGACTTGGCATAGGTGGCGCGGTCGATATCGCTGACTTCCACCGTCACGGAGACGACCGGCGTGTCCAGCGCCTTCACCGCCGCCAACACCATGTCCGCCATGGCTGCCTTCTGGTCGGGCGTGCGGCCCGGCATGATGCGGACATCGGCATGGATGAAGGAGTAGTCGTCGCGGCCATTGCGGAAATGCGTGACCGGCACGATGCGCACCTTGATGTCGTCCGCATCAAACAGCTCGCTCGCCTCCAGCCCGTTGAAGACCGCATCGGCCAGGCGTTCCGGCGTGATGCCGAGGGCGCCGAGATCGGAATGGTGCAGGATGGCGTGGGGCATGAACGTCTCCGCTTGTGTTCGGGGCGTGAGGAATCTGGGCCCTGACGGGCTGCGGCACAATGGGGCTCAGCCCCAATACCCGTCCGTCGGCAGGAATTGCGCGACCACGCCGCTTTCCGTGATCGCGTAGTAGACGATCCAGATGCAGCTGGTGATGACGGTCGTCCACCAGGCCTTCTTCATCAGCATGGGGGCGACGGGGGCGCCGGGTTCGGTGCCCTCGACCACGTCGGCATCCTCCTCCTGGGAGCGCACGCCGATGGGCAGCATGGTGAAGACCACCAGCCACCACACGATCAGGAAGACGACCAGCCCGTTGACCACACCCACCCCGCCGTCGCGGACGATGAAACGCGACAGCCACAGCACGAAGGCAATGGCCGGCGGGACGTATTGCAGCCAGCGCGACATCAGGACGGTTCCTGCATCAATTCAATCAGTTGCCCGTTCGAGTTCTTGGGATGAATGAAGATGACGGGCACGCCGTGCGCACCGATATAGGGCTCGCCGGTGCCCAGCACGGTCGCGCCCCTGGCCACCATGTCGTCGCGGGCGGCGACGATGTCGGGCACTTCGAAGCAAAGATGGTGCTGGCCGCCCTTGGGATTGCGCTCGAGGAATTTGTGAACCGGGCTCTCGTCGCCCAGCGGCTCCAGCAGCTCGATCTCCGAATTGGCCAGCTTGACGAAGGCGACGCGCACGCCGAGCTGCGGGAAGTCCTTCGTCTGCGTCGCCTCGTCGGCGCCGTAGAGTTCCGCATAGGTCTGCTTGGCGGCCTCGACATCGGGCACGGCCACGCCGACATGGTTCAGACGTCCGATCTTCATGGTGGGTCTCCTCAAACCTCCAGCACGATCACCTCGACCCAGGGCTTCTTGCCCCAGATCCGGTTGGCCTCGCGGCGCACCGCGCGGCGTACATCCTCCTCGACCGTCTCCGCATCGCGGCGGCCGCGTGTGGACATGGCGTCGAAGGCGCGCTCGGCCTCGTCGGCCAGCGCGTCGAGAAACTCCTCCAGCGACAGCATCTTGTCCTCGGCCACACCCATGGCGCGCACATCCGGACCGGAGAGCAGTTCGCCCTTCTTCGTGTTCACCGCCATGGCGACGGTGACCTGACCGGCATAGGCCAGCTTGCGCCGCTCGCGCATGGAATCGGCCTGGGCATCGGTGATGAAATTGCCGTCGACATGCAGCCGGCCGGCCGGCACCTCGTCGACGATGGAGGCGCCGCCATCGGCGCGCAGCTCCACCATGTCGCCATTCCTGACCGTCACGGAATGCGGCACCTGCAGCTCGCGGGCAAAGGCCGCATGCTCGATCAGGTGACGGCGTTCGCCATGCACCGGGATCGCCACTTTCGGCTGGGCCCATTGATACATCTGGGCCAGCTCGTCGCGGCAGGGATGGCCGGAGACGTGAACCGGGCGGTCCTTCTCGGTGATGATCTCCACGCCGCGCTCGGCGAGCCGGTTCTGCAGCTGGAAAATCCCGATATCATTGCCCGGAATGACCCGGCTGGAAAAGATCACGGTGTCGCCCGGGCCCAGCGTGACATTGCGGTGATTGCCCTCGGCAATCCGCGACAGCGCCGCGCGCGGCTCGCCCTGTGAGCCGGTACACAGATAGAGGATCTTCTCCGGCGGGAAGAAACCCGCCTCCTCCTCGCCGACGAAGTCCTGCACATGGCTCAGCAGGCCGACCGACTTCGCGGCCGCCGTCATGCGGTGCATGGAGCGGCCGACCAGGCAGACCCGGCGTCCGTTCGCCTCCGCGGCCTCGATGGCCGATTGCAGGCGCGCGACATTGGAGGCGAAGGCGGCGATGGCGACCTTGCCGGTCGTGTTCTCGCCCACGACCTTGACCAGCTCCTCCTTCACGCCGGCTTCCGACCCGCTCTCGCCGGACGAAAAGACGTTGGTGCTGTCGCAGACCATGGCCAGCACGCCCTCCTCGCCCATCGCGGTGAGCGCGGAGACGTCGGTGGTCTCGCCGATCAGGGGATCCGGGTCGATCTTCCAGTCGCCCGTGTGCAGCACCAGGCCGGCCGGAGTGCGGATGGCCAGGCCGTTGGGCTCGGGAATGGAATGGGTCAGCGTGACCAGCTGGATGTCGAACGGACCCAGATCGAACCGGCTGTCCAGCGCGATCTCGTGCAGCTCGACCTCGTCCTCCAGCCCGTATTCGCGCAGCCGGTCGCGCACCAGCCAGGCGGTAAAGGGCGTCGCCCAGATCGGGCAGCGCAGGCGGCGCCACAGATGCGCCACGGCGCCCATATGGTCTTCATGGGCGTGGGTGAGCACCATGCCGATCAGATCGTCGGCACGCTCCTCGATGAAGGCCGGATCGGGCATGATCAGATCGACGCCGGGCGTCGACAGGTCGCCGAAGGTGACGCCGCAATCGACGATGATCCATTTCTGGTCGTCCTCCGGGCCGTAGCCGTAGAGGTTGAGATTCATCCCGATTTCGTCGGAGCCGCCGAGCGGCAGAAAATACAGACTGTCAGTCAAGGCTTCCGCCATTGAGTTTCCAAACTTCCATGAGGCCGCGAATGGTCAGGTCGCCGTCATAATGGTCGATGGTGCGCGAGGCGCCCTCGAACAGGGAGACCACGCCCCCGGTGGCGATCACCGTCATCGGTGCGCCCCATTCGCTCTTGAGCCGGTTTACCAGCCCGTCGATGAGATCGATATAGCCCCAGAACACACCGGACTGCATGGCCGAGACCGTGTCCTTGCCCATGACGCGCTGCGGCCGGGCGATGGCGACGCGCGGCAGCTTGGCGGCGGCGGCGTGCAACGCCTGCATGGACAGGTTGATGCCCGGCGCGATGATGCCGCCCTCGAAGGCCCCGTCATCGGCGATCACGTCGAACGTGGTCGCCGTGCCGCTGTCGATGATGATCAGCGGGCCGTGGTAGGCGCTGCGCGCGCCCAGCGCATTGACCAGGCGGTCGGCGCCGGCGTCCTGGGGACGGTCCAGCCGCACCTCGATATCCATCAGCACGCCCGGCTCGCCGACGATGACCGGCTCGGCATTGCAGTAGCGGCGCGACAGGTTGCGCAGGTTGAACAGCGCCTGGGGCACGACGGTGGAGATCACGCAGCCGGTGATGTCGGCCAGCTTGAAGCCCTGCAGCGCCATCAGCTGGGACAGCCAGACGGCGTGTTCGTCGGCCGTGCGCGTCGAGTCCGTGCCCGAACGCCACTGGGCGATCCAGTCGCGGCCGTTATGCACGGCGAACAGCGTATTGGTATTGCCGCAGTCGATCGCGAGCAGCATGGCTAACCTTTCTTCCCCGCACCCGTCGCCATCCCGTCGGGGAAGAAGACGTCTCCTGCGGAGATATATCGTCGGCCGCCATCATCCAAGTCCAGCCGCAGCGAACCGTCGGGCCCGAGATCGGCGAAAGTGCCGCTGACGGTCTCGCTGGCGAGCCGCGCCTCGCAGCGCTCACCCAGCCCGTGGGCGCGCGCCAGCCAGGCGTCGCGCAGCGGGCCGAACCCGTCCTGCAGCCAGCGCAGGCGCCAGCGTTCGAACCCCGCGACCAGCGCCTCCAGCGCCGCTTCCCGGCCGATCGCACCGCCTTCGGCGGCCAGCGCGGTGGCGGGGCGTTCGCTGTCTTCCGGCGCGGCGGCCAGATTGATACCGATGCCGACGGCAAGCCAGATCCCGCCGCCCGGCGCCTGGCCGGATTCGAGCAGGATGCCGGCGACCTTGCGCCGGTTCACAAGCACGTCATTGGGCCATTTCACACGCGTGGCGGCGGGGTCCTTCAGAGCGATGTCGCAGACATCGGCCACGGCCAGGGCTGCGGCGAAGGACAGCTCGGCCACACGGGCCGGATCGGCCTGAAGCACGTAGAGCCCGGTAGTGAAGAGATTGCCCTCCAGCCCGCTCCAGGGCCGGCCGCGGCGGCCGCGCCCGGCAAGCTGGCGCCGGGCGGCGATCCACAAGGGACCGCGCGCGCCGGCCAGGGCGCGCTCACGCGCATCGGCATTGGTCGAACGCGTCTCGTCCAGCCATTCGATCTCAGGCAGGGAGCCGGCCAAGGCCTTACAGGACGGTCAGTCCGACCGACACGGCGCGGTAGACCACCCAGCCGACGACCGGCAGCAGGGCCACGGTGGCCAGGCCCGCCAGGCGCGTCACCCAGTAGATCGACAGCGCCGCCGGCACGAATTCCACCTCGCCCTCGTCGAACCAGACCGTCTTGACCACGCGCAGATAGTAGGCCGCGCCGACCACCGAGAAGAGCACGGTGAGGACGGACAGGATCATCAGGCCGGAGTCCACGGCGGCATAGATCAGGAAGAACTTCCCGAAGAAACCGACCATGAAGGGCAGACCGCCGATGGAGAACATCAGCGCGGTGATCGACCAGCCCAGGCCCGGATTGCGCTGGGCCACGCCGGCCAGGTCGGAGATCTGCTCGACCATGCCCTCGCGGGTGCGCATCGACAGAATGGCGCCGAACGAGCCGATGACCGAGATCATGTAGAGCACCATGTAGACCAGCAGCGCCCACAGACCGGTCTGCGTGGCCGCCGCGACCGCCACCAGGGCGTAGCCCATGTTGGCAATGGAGGAATAGGCCATCAGGCGCTTGATATTGGTCTGGGTCAGGGCGCCGAAGGAGCCGATGCCCATGGACAGGACGGCGAGGATCCAGATCACATCGCGCCATTGCTCGACCATGCCGCCGAAGGGCTCGATCAGCACGCGGGCCAGCAGCACCATGGCGGCGAATTTCGGCGCCGTGGCGAAGAAGGCCGTGACCGGCGTCGGAGCGCCTTCATAGACGTCCGGCGTCCACATGTGGAAGGGCGCGGCGGAGACCTTGAAGGCCAGGCCGCAGATCACGAAAACCAGGCCGAAGATGAGCCCGACCGTCGGACCGCTTTCCACGGCGATGGCGATTTCGGCGAAGCCCATCGCGCCGGCGAAACCGTAGACCAGCGAGGAACCGTAGAGCAGCAGGCCCGAGGACAGCGCGCCGAGCACGAAATACTTCAGACCGGCTTCCGAGGCCCGCAGGCTGTCGCGGTTGAAGGCCGCCAGCACGTAGAGCGCCAGGGATTGCAGCTCGATGGCGATATACATGGAGATGAGGTCGTTCGCGGAGACCATCATCATCATGCCCGTCGCGGCCAGCGCGACGAGGATCGGGTATTCGATCTTGCCCAGCTTCTCAGCCTGCAGATAGGGCATGGCCATCAGCATGGTGATCGCGGCGACGATGCCGATCGCCACCTTGGAGAAGCGCGCCAGGCTGTCGAACACGAAGCCGCCGGAGAAGGCCGTCCCCTCGCCCGTGACGAGGAAAAGGGCGGCCAGGCCGGCCGCGGTGAGCAGGCCCACCGTGAGCCATTGCACCAGGCGGTTGGCGCCCTCGCCCTTCATGAACACACCCAGCATCAGCAGCGCCATGGCGCCGCAGGCCAGAAGGAGTTCCGGGATGAGAAGCGACAGGTCCTGGGAAAGCACGTCCGCGGTCATGGCTTGCCTCTCCTACTGGGCGGGCGCGGGCAGAGCCGCATTGTAGTTGTTGATCAGATTGTCGACCGACGCCGCCGTGATGTCGGTGACCACGGTGGAGGACACGCCGAGCCACAGCGTCATGATGATGAGCGGGATGAAGATCGCCCATTCCATGCGGTTGATGTCGGTGATGGTCTCCAGCTTCGGATTGGTCATCTCGCCGAACACCACGTCGCGATAGACGGTCAGCATGTACATGGCCGACAGGATCACGCCCGCAGCCGCACCGGTGGCGATCCACCAGCTGACCTGAAAGGCCCCGACCATCGTCATGATCTCGCCGATGAAGCCGGACGTGCCCGGCAGGCCGACATTCGCCATGGTGAAGAGCAGGAAGATCGCCGCATAGACCGGCATCTTGTGCACCAGCCCGCCATAGAAGGCGATTTCGCGGGTGTGCATGCGGTCGTAGATCACACCGACGCACAGGAAGAGCGCCCCGGAGATCACGCCGTGCGAGATCATCTGGAAGATGGCGCCCTGTACGCCCGTCTCGTTCATCGCGAACAGGCCCATCGTCACGAAGCCCATGTGGGCGACGGAGGAATAGGCGATCAGCTTCTTGATGTCGGTCTGACGGAAAGCCACCAGCGAGGTGTAGATGATGGCGATGATCGACAGCACGAAGACCAGCGGCGCGAAATAGTCCGAGGCTTCCGGAAACATCGGCAGGGAGAAGCGCAGGAAGCCGTAGCCGCCCAGCTTCAGGAGCACGCCGGCCAGGATGACCGAGCCGGCTGTGGGGGCCTGCACGTGGGCGTCCGGCAGCCAGGTGTGGACCGGCCACATCGGCATCTTCACCGCGAAGGAGGCGAAGAAGGCCAGCCACATCCACATCTGCGCATTTCGCGCGAATTCATGGTCGAGCAGCACGGTGATGTCGGTCGTGCCCGCCTGCAGGAACATGTAGACCATGGCGACCAGCATCAGCACCGAACCCAGCAGGGTGTAGAGGAAGAACTTGAAGGCCGCATAGACCCGGTTCTGCCCGCCCCACACGCCGATGATGATGAACATCGGAATGAGGCCGCCCTCGAAGAAGATGTAGAACACCACCAGGTCGAGCGCGCAGAACACGCCGATCACCAGGGTTTCCAGCAGCAGGAAGGCGATCATGTAGTCGGCGACGCGCTTCTCGATCGCGCCCGACGCCATGATGCAGATCGGCATCAGGCCGGCGGTCAGCAGCACGAAGAGGATCGAGATCCCGTCCACGCCGAGCCTGTAGCCCATGCCGATTTCGCTGAGCCATTCGATCTCATGCACGAACTGGAATCCGGCGCTCTCGCGGTCGAAATTCATCACCAGGATGATCGACAGCGCCAGGGTCACCATGGTCGCCACCCAGGCGACCAGGCGCGAATTCCGGTCGATCAGGGCCTGGTCTTCGGGCCGGGCCGTGAAACGGAAGATCGCGATGACCAGCGCGCCGATGGCCGGGACGAAGGTCAGGATCGAAAGAAAGGCTTCGAACTCGCCAAACATCTATTGGCCTCCTGCGCCGAACTGGGCCCAGAGCAGAAGCCCGAGGACGCCGATCAGCATGACGAATGCGTAGTGGTAGAGATAGCCGGACTGGGCCCGGGCCAGGCGCTTGGCGGCGGCGATGGTCGAACCGGCCACGCCGTTCGGACCCCAGCCGTCGATGATGCGCATGTCGCCGACCTTCCAGAGCAGGTCGCCCAGCCCCTTCGCGCCGCGCACGAAGACGAAGTGATAGATCTCGTCGAAGTACCACTTGTTGTAGAGGAAGGCGTGCAGCGGGCCGCCGCGCGCCGCGATGCGCGCACCCATGCCCTCATTGATCAGGTAGAACCAGATCGCGCCGAGGAAGCCCAGCAGGGTGGCGAAGAAGGGCGAGAGCAGCACCCAGACCGGCGGATGGTGCCCGCCGCCATGATCGCCCTCACCGGCTTCGGCCGCGTGTTCGGCTTCCTGCGCCGGAGCGGCGGCGGCGTGATCGCCGCCAGCTGCCGTCGGCGGTGCGTCATGACTTTCCGTGGCGACGGCGTGAGTATCCGCGGCCTCGCCATGATCGTCCGTGGCGGGAGCATGGTCTTCGCCGGCAACGGCCGGGCCGTGCGACGCGGCCGGCAGGGCCTCGCCCCAGAAGTGGCCGGAATTGTCGCCGATGAAGCTGGACTTGTAGAGCCCGCCCGCCAGCACCGCGCCGAAGGCCAGCACGACCAGCGGCAGCGCCATCGGCCATTTCGGATCGTGGGCGTGATCGAAGACTTCCTTGGGCCCGCGATAGGAGCCGTGGAAGGTCATGAAGATCAGGCGCCAGGAGTAGAAGCTCGTCAGCAGAGCCGCAAAGACGCCGATCCAGAAGGCCGGGATGCCGAAGAAGATGCCCTCGCGGCCCGCCATGAAGGCGCCCTCGATGATCGCATCCTTCGAGAAGAAGCCGGCAAAGCCCAGATCGGGCAGGAAGAGGCCCAGCGCGCCGAAGGAGAAGCCGACGCCGGTCAGGGCCAGCGTACCGATGATCATCATGAACCAGGTCATCGGCATCATGCGGAACAGCCCGCCCATCTTGCGCATGTCCTGCTCGTCGTGGACGCCGTGGATCACCGCGCCGGAGCCGAGGAACAAGAGCGCCTTGAAGAAGGCGTGCGTGAACAGGTGGAACATGGCCGCGCCGTAAAGGCCCAGGCCCGCCGCGAAGAACATGTAGCCCAGCTGGGAACAGGTCGAATAGGCCACGACACGCTTGATATCGTTCTGCGCCATGCCGACCGTCGCCGCGAACAGCGCCGTGACGGCCCCGATGACCGTGACCACGGCCGAGGCGCTCGGCGCGGCCTCGTAGATCGGGAAGGCCCGGCAGACGAGGAAGACGCCGGCGGTCACCATGGTGGCGGCGTGGATCAGGGCGGAGACCGGCGTCGGACCTTCCATCGCGTCCGGCAGCCAGACATGCAGGAAGAACTGCGCCGACTTGCCCATCGCGCCGATGAAGAGAAGGAAGGCGATGAGCTCGATCGCGTTGAATTCCATGCCGGCGAAGGCCAGCACCGCGTCGGCCTGCGCGCCGACCTGGGAGAACACGTCGTCGAAGGACACCGAGCCGAAGACGAGGAAGATCGCCATGATGCCGAGCGCAAAGCCGAAATCGCCGACCCGGTTGGTCACGAAGGCCTTGATGGCCGCGTCATTGGCCGACTTCTTCTTGTACCAGAAGCCGATCAGCAGGTAGGAGGCCAGCCCCACGCCTTCCCAGCCGAAGAAGAGCTGCAGGAAGTTGTCGGCGGTCACCAGGGCGAGCATCGCGAAGGTGAAGAGCGACAGGTAGGAGAAGAAGCGCGCGCGGTGCGGATCGTGGGACATGTAGCCCCAGGAATAGACGTGCACCAGCGAGGACACCGTGTTCACCACGACCAGCATGACGGCCGACAGGCTGTCCAGCTTGATCGCCCAGGAGACGTCGAAATTGCCGACGCTCATCCAGGTCGCCAGATGAATGGTGGTCGTGTTGCCGCCCACCGTCACGTCGAAGAAGACGATCCAGGACAGCACCGCCGACAGCAGCACGGCCGCCGTGGTGACGATCTGCGCGGCGCGGTGGCCGACATAATTGCCGAAAAGACCGGCGAAGGCCGAGGCAAGGAGCGGCCCGAAGACGATAATGGGTGCCATGATCCCCTAGCCCTTCATCAGGTTGACGCCCTCAACCGAGATATCGCCCCGGTTGCGGAAGAAGACGACGAGAATGGCCAGGCCCACGGCGGCTTCCGCCGCGGCCACGGTCAGTACGAACAGCGCGAACACCTGCCCGGCCAGATCCCCCAGGAAGGAGGAGAAGGCGACCAGGTTGATGTTCACCGACAACAGGATGAGCTCGATCGACATCAGGAGGATGATGACGTTCTTGCGGTTCACGAAGATGCCGAACACGCCGATGGTGAAGAGCACCGCGGCGACGGCGAGGTAATGCCCCAGCCCGATCTCCATCATTCTCCAATCCCCTGTCCCGGCTTGATATCCAGCATTTCGATCGCGGTCTTGCGATCCCGGCCGACCTGCGCGGTCACGCTCTGGCGTTTCACGCCTTCCTTGTGGCGCAGGGTCAGCACGATGGCGCCGATCATGGCCACCAGCAGCACCAGGCCCGCGGCCTGGAAGAAGTAGATGTACTGGTCGTAGATGACCGTCCCGAGCGCCTCGATATTGGTCATGCCCTCCGGCATGGCGGCAGCCCGCAACGCCTCGGCCTGCGGCGAGGCCTGCCAGGACATGCCGATCATCGCCAGCTCGATGGCCAGCACGATGGCGATCAGCCCGCCCAGCGGCAGATAGCTCAGAAAGCCCTGCTTCAGCTCGGCGAAATCGACGTCCAGCATCATCACGACGAAGAGGAAAAGCACCGCGACCGCGCCGACATAGACGACGATCAGCAGCATCGCCAGGAATTCGGCGCCCAGCAGCACGAACAGACCCGCAGCCGAGATGAAGGCCAGGATCAGGAACAGCACGGACCTGACCGGGTTGCGGGCGATGACGACCATCAGGGCCGACAGGATCGCCACTCCGGAAAAGGCCCAGAAGGCCAGTGTTGCGAGCATGATGCCCTCTTCCGTCTAATGTTCAGCCAACGTGCCGCGGATCAGCGGTACGGCGCGTCGAGTTCCAGGTTTCTGGCAATTTCCCGTTCCCAGCGATCGCCGTTCTCGAGCAGTTTTGCCTTGTCGTAGAAAAGTTCCTCGCGGGTCTCGGCGGCGAACTCGAAGTTCGGGCCTTCCACGATCGCATCCACCGGGCACGCCTCCTGGCAGTAGCCGCAATAGATGCATTTGGTCATGTCGATGTCGTAGCGCGTGGTGCGGCGGGAGCCGTCCTCGCGCGGTTCCGCCTCGATCGTGATGGCCAGCGCCGGGCAGATCGCCTCGCACAGCTTGCAGGCGATGCAGCGCTCTTCCCCGTTGGCATAGCGGCGCAGCGCGTGCTGGCCGCGGAAGCGCGGGCTCAGCGGCCCCTTCTCGAAGGGGTAGTTCACGGTCGCCTTCTTCTTGAAGAAGTAGCGCATGCCCAGCCCGAAGGCGGACCAGAAGTCCATCAGGAGGGCGCCGCGGATGGTTTGTTGCAGTCGGCTCATGGGAGTTATCCTTGCGGGCCGTAGACGACGGCAGCCCCGACCAGGGCCACCGCGGCCAGAGAGGTCGGCAGGAAGATCTTCCAGCCCAGGCGCATCAGCTGGTCGTAGCGGTAACGCGGCACCAGCGCCTTCACCATGGCGAACATGAAGAAGAAGAAGACGACCTTGGCGGCGAACCAGAAGAAGTGCCACAGGTGCGAGGCCAGATAGGGCCAGTCATTGACGAAACCGTCCGGGAACGGGGCGTGCCAGCCGCCGAAGAAGAGGATGGTCGTCATCGCGCACATCAGCACGATGTTGAGATACTCGCCCACCATGAAGAGCAGGTAGGGCGTGGAGGAGTATTCCACCTGATAGCCGGCGACGAGTTCGGATTCCGCTTCCGGAAGATCGAAGGGCGGCCGGTTGGTCTCGGCCAGGGCCGAGATGAAGAAGACCACCGCCATCGGCACCATCACCAGGAACATGGGCAGCGGGAAGGCATGGAAAGCCAAGAGGTTCCAGTTCCAGAAGCCGCCCGCCTGGATGTCGACGATGTCGGAAAGCCGCATCGAGCCGGCGAACAGCAGCACGGTAACGATGATGAAGCCGATGGAGACCTCGTAGGACACCATCTGCGCTGCCGAACGCAGCGCGCCCAGGAAGGGGTATTTCGAGTTCGAGGCCCAGCCGCCGATGATGATGCCGTAGACACCCAGCGAGGACATGGCGAACAGGTAGAGGATGCCGACATTGAGGTCGGCGATCACCCAGCCCGGCGCCACCGGCACCACGGCCCAGGTGATGAAGGCCAGGATCAGCGTGATCAGCGGCGCCAGCAGGTAGAGCGAGCGGTCCGCACCGGCCGGCACGACGATTTCCTTGAACACGAACTTGAAGAAGTCCGCGAAGGATTGCAGCAGGCCGAAGGCGCCGACCACGTTCGGACCCTTGCGCATCTGCACCGCCGCCCAGACCTTGCGGTCCATCAGCAGGAGGAAGGCCAGCGAGATCAGCAGAACGATCATGAAGCCCAGGATCTGGCCGATGAGGGCGACCGTGCCCCAGAGCGGGCCGAATTGTGAGACGAACTCGCTCATCGCTTACTCCGCTGCAACTGCCGCCGGCGCGTCCTTGAGCGCGGCGCAAGCGGCCAGCGTCTCGGAAGCCCGGGCAATCGGGTTGGTGAAGTAGAAATTGCGCACCGCCGGCTTGAAGGCCGCATCGGACACATCGCCGTCGGCACCGA
>Ga0207716_100398_pt1 | contig 18481 bp, 2 predicted proteins | sample TtaePargueraPR_FD_187739 | JGI IMG/M metagenome (GOLD analysis project Ga0207716, IMG submission 187739) | Aerobic enrichment media microbial communities from Bioluminiscent Bay, La Parguera, Puerto Rico - Tt and P2 (5) (SPAdes) | ecosystem: Environmental > Aquatic > Marine > Unclassified ... | reverse complement strand
GGACATTGAAGGTTATCCGGTAAATATCGCATATAACAGTGGAGTAACTATGGAGCAAGAAGCCTCCTGGGTGGGGCTTGGCTGGAATTTAAATGTTGGAACGATTAATCGTTCGGTAAGGGGGATACCGGATGATTTTAAGGGTGCGAGTGATGGAATCCATACAAAAACTTCCATTAAACCTATGAAAATAGTAAAAGTAGGTGGCGCTATTGTAGGTGAGGTGTTTGGAATCGGAAACGGGTCTGTCGGACTCTCCTTTATTCACAACAATTATAAGGGGTTTGGTTTAGCTCGAAGTGCTTCAGTTGGTGCTGAGCTTGGACCATTAAATGCTAACGTTGGAATTGAAGTGAATACCTTGGATGGAACCAGTGTGAATAGCAGTCTAGGGTTGGCAGTAACTACTAATCAATCAAAATATGGAGCTTTGAATTTTGGGGCAAGTGTTTCTGGAGGGTTTAATACTAGAACTGGACAAACAATGTTGTCGTTTGGCACCACGGCAGGTTATAAATCACCAACAAAGTTTTTGAGTAACAATCCATTTAAAGGTATGGGGAGCTTTTCAACGGATTTAATGTCTACTTCGACCTCATTGCTACCCATTGGCATGGATACGTATACCCCATTTCCATCTTTAAAAATGACAACAAGTACAGTTGATTTTTCAGGAACAATAGGAGGGGCTGCAATGGGGTTGCATGTTGGTGGTAGAATCCATGGTTCAATTACCAGTCAATCTCTTATTGATAGTGATGTGTCAACACCTGCCTATGGATACCTCTACATGGAAGAGGCAGATAATTCATCATTGGTTGATTTTAACAGAGATAAACAGATTAATTTAAATCAAACAATCGATAATTTGCCACCTACTAATTTTACATATGATGTGTATAGTGTTTCCGGGCAAGGAGTTTCTGGCATGTTTAGGCCATTTAGAAATGATGTTGGGATATTGAGTGATCCCTCTTATGAAATTAGAAGTAATTCTTCAAATTCATTTGGAGCGGAATACGGAGGAGGCTTATATTTTCATGGTGGATTGACTTATAATACAGTGAATGTTGAATCAAGTTACGGGAAGTGGAATGATAATAATAGGTTCAGTGAGTTTAAGGATAGAGGAATAGAAGAGAAAGTATATTTCAAGTCTGCAGGTGATAAGTCAGAATCAGATATTGATTTTTTTGAATCAATAGGAGCGTTTGATGCTTATGCATACCAACTTAATGGAGAAAGCTTATATGGTTCTTTAAAAAGCAGGGATGGAAGCGTATTAGGTGGTTTAGTAGAAACTAAATCTCAGGGAGGGCGAAGTGCCCGCTCAAAAGTGTTTAATTACTTGACTGCAAAAGAGGCATCCACTTTTGCTTTTGAGAAGATAAAGGATTGCAGTGGGCCATTTTATGAAGGTGAATATGAAGAAAAGATAATTGAGCGTGTAAATGAAGAAGATAGAAAAGAGCATCATATTTCTGAAATCACCCAAATTAACCCGAATGGAGAACGATATGTATATGGAATACCGGCGTATAATTTATTGAAGAAAGAAGTTACTTATAACACTGAGGATTCACCGGATTCGAGGAATAGAATAAATCATAATTCTGATGCTTCAACATCGAATGAAGAAGGTGTTGATCATTATTATTCGGCAACAGAAACACCTCCTTATGCACACAGTTATTTACTTACCGCTAAACTGTCAAGTGATTATCAAGATGTAACCGGAGATGGGGTTTCCTCTGATGATATCGGCAATGCGTATAACTTTAAGTATAATCGCACCTCCTCAAATTACCGGTGGCGAACACCTTATGAGGGAAATACTTTTATGGAGGGATTTCAATCGAATAAATTGGATCAAAAAGGAAGCTATACTTATGGTAAAAAAGAGATTTGGTATTTAAATTCAATTCATAGTAAAAATCAGGTGGCTGAATTTTATACTTCAGAAAGAGATGATGCACTTGGGGTTGAAGGTGAGGCAGGAGGCAAAGAATTAGGTTCTGACGGACGTCTGCATCAGTTGGACTCAATAGTACTTTATGATAAGTTTGATCGCTTAGAAAATAAAGAAAAAGCGATACCCTTAAAGAAAATTGCTTTTACCTACGATTACTCTTTGTGTGAAGGTGTTGAAAATCATGCTATTGGTTTAGGGAGACTTACACTTAAGAAAATTGAAATTAGTTATGGAAGAGGTGAATATGGAAAGGAAAGTCCTTATGAGTTTTCTTATTCAGACTTTAACCCAAACTATAATCCTACACATGTTGATCGATGGGGAAATTATAAAGATGACGCTTATAATCCAGATCTAATAATGAAAAATTGGGAGTATCCTTATACCCTTTCGCTGCATGAAATGGATACTGTTACAACTCAGCAGATGGATAGTTTACAAGATGTTTGGGCGAGTGCATGGAGTTTGACAAATATTCTGACTCCGGAAGGAGGTAGTATTAATGTTGAATATGAGACTGATGATTATGCCTATGTCCAGCATAAGAAAGCCATGCAAATGTTTCCAATAATTGGTGGAGGAAGAACAATCGATTATGATGAAGAGTATCCGTCTAATTATTATAATCTGTATAATTCAGATTACTTGTATTTTAAACGGCCTGAAGTTATTTCTACAGAATTAACAACAAAAGAATTAAGTCGGCTTTTCCTAGGAGATAAAGAAAAGTTAGATGAAATGTACTTTAAATTCTTAACGAATATTGATCATAATAAACTTGAGCATGTTTCCGGTTATACTTCTGCTCTTGAAGTCGGATATTGCTCAAATAAAGAATATTTATATATTAAACTTCCTGATGTTAATCCAAACCCGATTTCTAAAACTGCCTGGGGATTTTTCAGGCACAATTTATTTGAAGTATTATACCAACAACCCAATATTAAAAATACTGGAGTAGAATCTGTTGTTAGAGGAATACGCGCAAACATTAATGATATCCGACAAATGTTTTCCGGTGTTGAAAGCCATTTAAAAAGTAGAAATATTGCAAAGGTTTTTACTCCTTTAAAGTCTTTTGTAAGGTTATTTAATCCCGTACAATCAAAGAAAGGTGGTGGTTCACGTGTAAAGCGAATTTTTATTAATGATAATTGGAAAGATTTAAGTGGTGAAGGCGAGAATTCGATATACGGTCAGGAGTATTTTTATACCACAGAAGAGAATCAAAGAGAGATAAGCAGTGGTGTTGCTAGTTACGAACCCATGATAGGAGGAGATGAAAATCCATTTAGAGTTCCCGTATGGTACACGGCATCACAGGCGCAGGGACATATACCGGCTATTGATGCTTTTCAGGAAAAACCTTTCGGAGAAACTTTTTTCCCATCAGCTTCAGTTGGCTATTCAAGAGTAGTAGTTAGAAATATTCACCATATGGTTGGAAAAACTTCTAACTCAATTACAGAACATAAGTTTTATACGGCAAAAGACTTTCCTGTAATTGTTGATGAAACACCAATTCAACTGGTGAATCAGCCGGCAGATAAAACAAAAATTACTTTTCCATTTGTAAATAATACCAGTCGGTCAGTTTTATCTGCTTCCCAAGGATATTCGATTGTGTTAAATGACATGCATGGAAAACCTTTGTCAACAAACAAGTTTCTTTTAATTGAGGAGGATGAAAGTAGTTCGAAAATTAAAAAGTTAATTGAAGGAACAAAATACAACTATCACGCTTCAAAAAGCAAGAACGGATATCAATTAGAAAATGAAGTTGAAGTTTTAACTACAAATGGAAGAATTGAAGATAAATTATTAGGAGTAGAGATTGATCTTTCAATAGAAAACAGAAGGACCTATGAAAAAAGTACTTCTACCGGAACACATGCAAACCTAGATATTTTCCCAATTCCATTTCCATTTGCACCCATTCCAATTTTTATTCCAAATGCCAGTCATAACCGTTTAATTGATATTAAAGAGTCAAAATATCAAGTATTAACAAAAGTAATTCAACAATATGGCTTGATTTCTTCGGTAGAACATTATACAGATCAGTATAAGCAAACGATATACAATAAGTTGTATGATGGAAATAGTGGGAAGGTACTTTTGACTGAAACGAAAGATGAATACAATAAAAATGAATTTCAGTTTGATTTTCCGGCTTATATGGTGCAAGGTACTGAACTTTTAGGTCCTGCATACCAAACAATAGGTTTGGAAATGGATATCTACCCTAAAGTGAAAGATGCACAATGTAACCCAAACAACTCTGCTTTTTCACCAGAAATGCCTGAACATTTAAATGAAGGAGATGAAGTTATTGTTACCTACTATGGGGACAGTACAAACCGTGCCTGGGTTGTTTTGGATAGTAATAATACTTATAAAGCGCCTATTTTGAGTTGTGATACAGATACAGTTGCCACTCCTTTTGTCCCTAAGTATAGGAGGTTGTTGACTACTTTTGCCAGACATGCAAGTAAGAACCCTTGTGATACAACAGTCACAGCTCCTAATGATTCTATTATTCCTTTTGTAAACGGACGATATAAAAAACAATTTGGTCAAATCTTAAAAGATGTAAAAATATATCATTTAGATAGTACTGAGTCTGTTGAATATGAGAATAGAGTTCTTAATGATTCATTAGTCTCATTTCATCATTGCAAAATTATGAGTAGTTCATATGGGAGAATTGAGAAATTAAATCACTTATATCATTCATCTGAATGTCAATATAAGTCAAATTTTTTAAGCAATTTATTAGGTGGTGCAAGTAGTACTAAGTTAAATGATTTGCTTTCAATAGATCAACTTTCTGAAAAGATTGAACCTGATGATTCCAATAAATATAAAAATGTGTTTGATTTGCAGGATACATTATTTGCTGAAATAGAATTGTTAGAAGCAGAAGAGAAGCAAGATAGTATAGTTTGGATGACATATTTTAAGCAATCTGCTGGTAATCCATCTGATTTATGGTCTAAAAGTAAGCATTATCCTGAATATTCAGAGTACTCAGTAAATTATAACACCTGTTCTGATTTTGATCGCTATCACCTTTTTTTTAAAGATAAGGATGGCTCACAATCAAGTGATTATTTTCGTAAAGACCCTTTTGGTATTGGTGAAATTAGAGGCTATGGCATTTATTGGAATTACGCATCGAACTCTGTAGATACTTCATATTACTTAACTAACCGTAAAGTAAGTCGTACCTCTTTTAGAATCAATGATAAAGAAAGTTTTCATCCTTACTTTGAAAAAGATGAACAATTATACCTGATAGAGTATCAGGTTAGAAATAATCAAACAGGAAAAATAGAAACACATTATTATGTTGAGACAGGAAGGGGGTATGAAGTAGTACCTTGGAGAGATGAGTCGAACCAAAGTCCTTTTTGCGTTGCTGAAGATTTAGCTTGGAGTATGCGAGATAGTGTGATTCATAATACGGCTGTTTCTTTACCCTGCGAAAACAACTTCAGACTTATGGACAGAGCCGGAAATCTCCTTTCTGTTAAAGATGCCAAATCGGTTCGAATTATACGGCCGGCATACAGAAACCAGTTGGATGCGAATATTGGTAAATTAGTTACATCTGAAAGTCCAGTTAAGTCGGGTTATCAGGGTGATAGAGGAGTTGGAGATGGTGATTTTTTCAAAGGATTTGTAGCTAATTCCATTTACCTTCAAGCCAATGCTCAAACGTTAAGTGATAATACCAATGTGATCAGTAGTTACCCACAGTCTTCAAATCCATTTGTAAGTGGGCAAAGCGGAACCTATCGAGTAGATAGTTCAATGTTTTATATGGGGAGTCGGAAACAAGGTAATAACATCAACACAACACATGATGGATACTTGGAGGATTTGCCTTCGCTTTGGGCAAAACTACCTTGTAGTGAAAGCCTTTTACAACCTGACTATTCCGGAGAAGATGCTTCCGGCTGGAAATTTCGGGAACAGGTGTCAAAATACAATGCTTACGGGCAGCCCATTGAATCAATTTCTAACCTTGGAATAGCTTCGGCTTTAATAACCAACCGAAAAGGACAAGTAATTGCTAAAGGGGGTAATAGTAAACACAATTACATGGGGTATGACGGGTTTGAGAATTATTACAGTTTTGGTAAGAGCAATGCGCTAAGTAAAAATGGGTTTAGCGTGCAGCAGTCTGATCCTTCCTCTACGACAAAAGAATTAATTAATACAGGTGATGAAAAGTACACTAGTGTCAAATATGGCACGAAGAGTATAGTAAAAGGCGTAGCCCATACCGGTACTTATTCCATGTTTGTGAATAGGGAGACGAATACTCCATCATCAATAAGCATTCAATATGATGAAAATGAATTAAACTACCTGGAACAACTCTCATTTTTAAGGGGAGACCCACCGGCTCAGAAAGACACTTTAATTAATGATGTGAATTTAGCAAGGAATAATCACCTAGATGCATTTACAGAAAATTTTTCAAATGGTATTGAAACAAATATAAATCATGCATTGAGTAACGCACCATCAGTGAATACCTTTCAGTTAGATGCCGGTGACTCTTGCGGGAACTTTAAACCGAGCAGTGGAGAATATATTGTTAGTGTGTGGATGAAAGAGCTGGTTGAGCAGGGAACTCCTTATGCCGGGGTAAGTCCAATGTTAATTATTACTCACAATGGAACTTCAGATACACTAAAGGCTTCGGGTGCTGAAATTGATGGTTGGCGTAAAATTGAAGGAAGTTTTACTTATGATGAAAGTCAAAACCTGAGTATTCAGTTTATTGGTGGAATCTGGGGGGCATTCTTTGATGACTTTAGGATTCATCGAACATCCTCAAACATGCTGACATACGTTTATGATCGCTATAGTAATCGCTTAGTGGCTCAATTGGATGAGAACAATTATGCAGTTTTCTATGAATATGACAAAGCAGGAATACCGGCTCAAGTAAAAAAAGAAACGGACCAAGGGATATTAACTGTTTCGGAAAGCAGACAATCCCTTCATAAAAAGTAATTAGCAAGATGAAAACCATACAAGATATTACCATGGAATTAGGTCAAATTAAGCAATTTATATGTTTTCTTTTATTTTTTATTGTTGTAAGCTCAAATGTGAGATTACAGGCTCAGGAAGCCAACTTTCGCTTTAATCCCATCAATAGAACGCAGGGTGAGTCCTTAGCGTTTCTTTTGAATGAAGCGGATAGCTTAAGTAATGACAGTGTAATGGTTGAGATTCCGGATGTTTATACGCATCTCTCAACACCTCAATTTGTTGATTTGTTTTATTTTGTAGAAGTTAAGCTTTTTGAGGAGCGAGTGGATGTATCTGATCCTGTTTTATTGCAAGCATTAAGACTGGATTTGATTGTTGAATTTGAAGGAAAAGATGAAAATGGGGCATCTTACTCTCATAGTGAAACGATCAGTTTGGAGATTTCACCTCGTAAAGATGAAAGTAAGGCTGCATTTTTTCTAAGTCCACTAAGTGTATCTCCTTATGACTTTTATACCCTTGAAAATATTAAAGTAACTGCTCCCAAATCGCTTTTAGCCACTCACGAAACTGAGAAGTATTTAGAGAATATTCAGCTTAAGGTTTTTGTAGATCGAGGTAGGTACTATCAGCCTGCAAACATTAACATTGCTCCTGAAATTAAAGAGCCATCTACTGATCCGAATAATGAGTTAAAAGCGAATGAAGCATTAATTGTGTGGGATGAAGTCAAAAAGCCGTCAACCTATGAAATTGAATGGATGCATATTCCCTTTCATTCCACAACAGGAATCTCAAACATTAAGTACAATTTTGCTAAAAATGCAGTTCGCATTCATACGGATAAAGCTTTTGTGCCTTTAAACTTAGTGCATAACAATGGCTTTATTGTCGTTCGGGGTAGAACCAAACGTCCCGCATTGAATCAAGAGCAGACTGCACTTACTGATCGCTATGTATATAGTTCATGGAGCTTACCGGATTCGGGAATTATTGCTGTTAGTAATAATGCAGTTGTAGAAATTAATAATAGTAAAAGCAATTCTATAAACTCAATTAATTGGCAATATAAAGGGAGTTATGCCAATGAAGGGAAAAAGAAAGAGTTGTTGAACTTATTTGATGGCTCTAAAAGACAAAGACAAGCAAATACATATTTGTATGACAACAGTGGAGAAACCAGTTACAGTTCTTCAAATGAAGTCAAACAAAGTTCAACTGTCTTAAGCACGGAAAATTATTATGATTACAATGGTCAAAAAGTCATTCAGTTTTTACCGGCTCCTTTGATAAACTCTTCTGACATAGGTTATCAAAAGAGGATAAATCAATTGAATACCGGGAAACTCTTAAAATACCAATATGACGCTTTGGGATTTGATACTACTTTGGCTTTTACTTCAGATAGTGCGGGAGCCTCTCAATATTTTTCTCCACAAAATCAATTGCTGAGTACTGATTTTAAAGCGAGGTACATACCGGATGCCGGAAAATATCCTTATAGCAAGACTGAATTTATGCCGGATGGTTCCGGAAGAGTAAAAACTGAATACGGCATTGGTGAAGATCAGGCGACCAATGCAACAAAAGGAACACAGTATGCTTATGTAAAAGCGAGTAAATATGAACTGGAACCACTTTTTGGAACCAACATCGGAAATATTGCTTTTTACAAAAAAGACATTGTTATTGATCCGAATGGAGTTATGAATATGTCATACAAAGATCAAGAAAATAGAGTAGTGGCAACATCAATAGCCGGTATTGTAGAAGGGCGATCAAGCATGGAGGATATACCGTTCTCAAATCATTCTCGAAGCATTGATTTAACTCAAAGTGGGGCAGAGCAGTTTTTAGAATCAGAAGGAGCTTATGAATTGTCATATCCAATTTATGTTCCTGTTGGGACTACTTATAAATTTTATTATGGATTAGACTTAGATGCATACGAAGCATGTTCAAATAGTCCATTGTGTTATGATTGTAGCTATAATTTTACTCTTCAGATTTTTGATGTTGATAATAATTTAGTTTTAGAGACAAATGATATTATTGATTTTAACTCTTGTACTGAGCAGTCTTATTATTTTAATGGTGTAATAGATTCTATACATGGAGACTATTCTGCTAGCATCATTAGTGGAGATACTTTATCCATAGGGCTGTCCGGTCGTAAGCAATATACTATCTATAAACGATTGAGTCTTCTCACTGATTCTTTTCCGATTTATGCTCAACAGCACCTTGAATCTGGTATTGAGTTTGGTTATTGTGGTTTTAAAGATTATGAGTATTTCGAACAGGATGAGTTGAATCAGATTGATTTTCAAACTTGCCAAACTGATTATTCAAAAGAACCTAAAGATATTTGCCGGGAAACTTATGATAGACTTCGTGAGGACTTTTTAGTGCCTGGAGGATATTTTGTTGGTTATTACTCTGATGATAATATACTTTGTTTTAAGCCATATGATTTCTTCTCCTCTGTATATGATAGTATTAGAAATACTATTGGTTGTAATAGGCTCTCAATTAATGGGTGTTTTGGCTCAAAGTCTGGTTTTATTAGTTCTATGCTTGGAAAATATGGTTTTAATCCCGACTATTCATGTTTGTATAATCAAAATATTATGTTTAAAAATAGACATGAAATTGCAAATGATTTAATTGAATATCATCCTAATTATTGTCAATACCAAATATGTCAACAAAAGTATGGCTCAGACTCTCCCTTTGATGTGATTCTCGATAAAAGTAATAACCTTGATGAGTTTGTAGCAATGGGGAAAAAGTTGAATTTGTTTGGAGAGGACAGTATAGTTTTTCAGTGGAATGGAATCGATTCAACATATTGGGGGGTTAAATATGACTCTAGTTCTAATGCGACTGATACTTTTAAAACAGCAGAAATGCTCTATTATTTTGATCCGGTTACAAGTTTTATCAAATCTAAAGTAGGTGACTCAACTGAGCGTTATGACTTATGTGGAAGCGATGGAAATAAACGTGGTTGGGCTTTCTATTCTACTTTTGTATTTGAAAATTTTGTTAAGGATTGTGAGCCTTATTTACCTGACTTCTTCCCTCCACTTGTTCCTGATACATTTAATCGAAAAATATGGTACGATATTTATTTTAATCAAATTATAGATGGATGTTATCCGGATACCCTCCAGACAGATACACCCAGTTTATACAATACTGTTAGGGCCATAGCACGTGTTGAACACTTATTTGAAAATAAAGATACCTCAATAGATCACAAGTGGAATATGTTTAAGGGCTTATATAAGACTACCCGAGATCGCATGATGGAAGAGATGCTTGCAAGCCTTATTTGTGTTAATCCTAGCAATTATGTTATAAATAATGACTGCTCTCAAAAGACCGATATATCAGGTATGTATCCGTGTTGGAATTATGAAGAAGGGAGAGATGCAAATTATCTTGATTATCTTCAAAAGGAATTGTGTAAAAATGGTTGTTTAGAGATTAACTTAGGCTGTTATCAAGATATTGAAAAGCATTATTGGAATACCTCTTTTGCACGCTTTAGATTAGGAAAAGAAAGACACCAAGATGATTTTGATAGCTTGTCAGTATTAAAAGACGATACTACCTTAATCCATAAACAAGCTGGAAATCAAATCTATCAACTTCTTAAGTATAATGACTGCATTAGTATAAAAGACTCTTCAGTTTTTATAGATGCATTTAATGCCCATGATTTTGTGTGCGACCCATTTGGTTATTTATCTAGTCTAGATAGTATTAACTGTATGCTTGATACTGTAAATATAGCGTCAATACAAACGGATTTACTTCAATTTAAAAGAGATTCAGCCGATTTGTTTCAACGGCCATATTTCCAGTGTGTAGGTAAAGTGTTTAAAGAGGCTTATGTAATTTCAGAAATGGATAGTGTGCATCAGTTGGTTGCCGGGAGTCATCCGATTCCATCGCTTAATTCAGAAGCTGATTTAAATATTAATTCTGACACACAAAGAGTATATGCATACCGGATGAATGCTTATCTTGGATTAAGTTTAGGGTTTGCTGATTATTATTATTTCTTTAAAGAGAATACACCTGATAGCACATTAAGTTATTTTGGTGATTCTGCTATTTGGGGGAACACTACAAGAGGGAAAGAAATTAGAGAAGTGGCTACTGAAAACAATGATGCAGTTAATTATAAAGAGTTGGAAGAAGACAGTATTTTCAGTTTGTTTAATAAGCATCTTCTCGATAAAGGTTATGACACCTTAAACATTCAGAATGATTATTTGGGTTTTGGTGAAACAGATTTTAGAAATGGTGAAAACGACTTATTTCTTTTTGAAAATGGCAAGTTAGAATTTGGTGCAATATTGGATACTTTTAATTATGTTTTTGAAGCTGTTAAAGACTCTCTTGCTCTTTTGGGTGTTATTGAGAGTCAATATAGTGTTGTATCAGCTCAAGAGATTAAATTTAAGCAATACAAAGGAATAGTTCCATTTTCTACTGATAGTTTACTCTTTGACCGTGCTGTGCGATATTCCAATGGCACAATATGGGTGCGTCTTCTGCATCCTTCTGATTCTTCCTATTATGATGACTATTATTTCTATTATCAACCTTTTACCTATTTTTATGATTACCTTGATATTGATTCATTTGACTCTATCAGCCCGGTTTTTGATTCAGAAGAAATGAAATATGCAAAACTGACATTTAAATTTAATCACAGAAATTATCAAATGTTAGTTAGTCGATCCAGTGGATTTGGAAATGCTGAACGAATTGCCAAAGTGTTGTTTAGTGCACCCAAGGGAACTCAAAAATTTCCGGTGGATAAAGTTTGTGAAGACTTGGCATACGAAAGAGCACTAATTAATGCTCATAAAAATTATAATAATCACTTAGAAGAAAAAGAAGGTAGTTTTATTGCAAATATGACCAGTTACTGTTTAAGTAATTCTTCGAGCAAAGCAATTACTAATCGAAGGCTAAACATGAGTTTTGCTTCAGGAGAACGCCAATACACCCTTTACTATTACGACCAAGCCGGCAATTTAGTCATGACTGTTCCGCCTGATGGCATAGATACCAACTTTCTAGTTAATTATGATGGAGTTGTTTCAGATAATATTGCAGCTTATCGCAATGGAAGTGGTGCCCCGGTATTGCCTAACCATACAAAACGAACAACATACAAGTATAACTCAGACAATAACATTATTCGCCAGGTAACACCGAATTCCGACACCACACATTTTTGGTACGATAAAGCTGGCCGTTTAGTATTTAGCCAAAATGCAAAACAACATCCGGTTAATGCTTTTTCTTATACCATTTATGACGCTCAAAGCCGGGTGATTGAAGTTGGAGAAGTGACTTTAAATGAACTTTCTGACTTGAGTTGGGAAAACATACATGCTATAACAGTACTTGAGATTATTGATAGCGTTAAGGTGAACTTAGACTCTGTCATTCAAAGCAAAGTTCGAAACGATGTTGTTCGTAGTTTTTATGATTCAACAATTCTTGATGAATCATCTTATGGCTTTGAACAAAAGAACCTTCGCTCCAGGCTTTCTACACAAGCTTATTATCCGGTTTTGGATGATACAACTACATTAGCTTATCGCAATTGGGAGTTTGCTACACATTACAGTTATGATCCAACCGGAAATGTGAAGACATTGGTGAATGATTTCTATCAGCAAGGAAACATGGATCGAAACTTCGACCGTTTCAAACGAATTGATTATGCCTATGATGTGATCAGTGGCAATGTGCTGCAAGTATATTATCAGTTGGGCTTAAAAGACGCCTTTTATCACCGTTATGAATACGATGCGGAAAACCGTATTACAAAAGTAGAAACGAGCCGTGATGGAATTATTTGGGATGAAGATGCGAATTACGAATACTATTTACATGGTCCATTGGCTCGAACTGAAATAGGAGAACACAACGTTCAGGGTATAGACTATGCCTACACTTTACAAGGTTGGGTAAAGTCTGTGAATGCCGGACATAAAAATGCGGATATGGGCTTGGATCATGAAAAAGACAATGTGTTTGCCTCCGATGCTTTTGGTTTCTCCATACAGTACAACCAAAATGACTATGAACCCATAGGAAGTAACAATGATTTCCTAATTCAACACAGTGGGCACTCTGATTTGTATAATGGCAATATTGCCGCCATAAGTTTACACAATCAAGAAATGACTTATGGGAGGCAATACATTTATGACCAATTGAACCGCTTGACGGAGATGAATGAGTATAATGTTGATGAAGCGTCAAAGAGTTGGGATGGAGTCATGATGAATGGAAATACATCAACTTATGAATATGACAAAAATGGTAACTTGACGGAACTGACCCGCTTTGATGGAGAAAAAGAACGATTTATGGATGTGATGAACTACCATTACATCAATGGCACTGATAAACTAAGTTATGTAACTGATACGGTTTCTGCTGAAGCCTTTGGTAACGATATTGACAATCAGTCGATATCCAATTATAGTTATGACGAAATAGGTAATCTTTCTGCGGATATTGCTGAAGGTATATGTAAAATTCGTTGGTATCCAAATGGAAAAATAAAACGAATTGTTCGTACAAATCCAACCAGACAAAAAGCTGATTTAGCCTTTGAATATGATGGAATGGGAAACCGCGTTAAAAAGACAGTTAGCTTTATTGAAGACGGAAGAAGTTACTTAAGAACGACCTATTATGTAAGGGATGCACAAGGGAATGTATTAACAACTTATGAAGAGCGTAACTGTCAGTTGTTTGCCGGAGATGATACTTTGGGAGACTATTATTATCAATTTTCAGAAAGCTATGGGTACTATACCCTAAATGCAATAGAACAGATTGGTGAAGATGCCTTTTTTTACTTTTTGTTGAATCAATTTAGCAAGAAAGGTGAATTAAAAAATGAGTCAATTGTAAACTTGGATTTAATACCTAATATTCGGGATAGTATTTTAAAATATTTAGATGTTAGCCAATATTTAGACTTATACCCCGGAGCTGCACTTCGTATCTTTGATGAAGATCCCGATTATTGGGCAGACCTTTTTTATGATCCTTCACCTGGTTCAAGTTTTATAATGGCAGTGAATAACAAGCATGAAGTTTATATTCGTTACTTAATTGAAAATAATGATATTCAGAATTTTTACTCCAGTTATAATAACAATTTTACTTCATATTATTCATTATCAGATCAAGGAGAAAATGCAATTTATTTTTATGAAGCATATAGAGACATTATAGCTGAACTATATGCTGAAAGTGATTATGTCATGCTTCAGAATCTTTTAAATATCACTTCAGGAGAGTTTGATGATTTTGAAAACGCTATTCATGATCAGGGTTTTTTAGTTGACCAATTAGGTCAACTAATGGAGCAACTTAACTCCCGGTTGGAAAATAATGATCCTAATGGGGTAGCAGATTTAATTAGAAAGATTAAAGCCCTACTAATCCTTGGTAATATTGATGGTAGTGTTTTAGAAGAAGTAATGCAATTGATTGATTTGAATCATTTTTACAATGCATACTCTTGGCTTAATCAGAATGATTTAGATGCTCTAAATAGTTTATTGTTTTTAATTCACGGTGCTCATGCCTACCACGATGTAGAGTCCCAAATTGACATTGGGCAATTAAATCCATTTGAACCATTGAGTTACACCCTTGACTTTACTTATGATACCAATGGTGATTTCCTAAAATATTTCATACATTTGGATTATGCTTCATGGGGAATAATCAATCCAATGCTTAATTACTTAGAAACACTTAATTTAAATGATATAAGCTTATATCAAAGCTCACCGGGCAATTACTACCCTTATGTAATTAGCGCATTAAGAGCAAATATTAGTGACTTTATTAATATAATTCAGGACGATTCATATAGCAAAGAGGCACTTCATTCCTCAGAAAATCTTGTAAATCTTATCCACTATTTTGAGGAGTATCACATTAATAAAAGTGTTAAACAGCACTATTATTACGATACTTTAAATACTGCATTAAGTGGTGTGTCTCATCTGAGTCCTTATGCTTATGCAAAAGAATTAGAAGGTGCTTTAGATGTTATCTTTCCTGGTTTGGCGGGCTGCCCGCCTGATAGTTTATACACCTTAGCCTCATCTTATAATATTTACGGCAGTTCTCGTTTAGGTACCATGAATGCCAAAAGTAAGCGTGAAGATGATGATAATATATATAGCCGCAAGTTAGGCGGTAAACAATATGAATTAAGTGACCATTTGGGCAATGTAGTGGCTACGGTTAGTGACAAAAAGTTGCATCCTCAGGAGCTATTACCACCGGGTTCACATGCAGTAGATACCACGATTGGTTTTCAGCCGGAAGTTACGGGAAGGTATGATTACTATCCCTTTGGTATGGAGATCATGAGTCGGTCTGGAAGTTTTACAAACATCAATTACGCCACTAAAGTAACAGAAACTGTTTATAGTGGCTTGTTGAAAGATTGTGACAACTATACACCTGAAGTTGACATTAATAATGGCAGCTCTCCAATTAAATATTGTACAACTGAAGAGAATTTATACGGGCAAGATTATGTCTCTAGCATTAGTTTTGAATGCGATCATACTCCAAGCGATGATCGTACTCCTTTTTTCTTTTCGATTGATTTAAAACTATCGGAAATTATTCCTGAATTTGATATAAACGGTAAATATCAAATCGCATTATCCTTTGATAATTCTTTTACAAGACCAATGTATTGTGAGTCACCAAAGGCAGGAGAGCTAACAAGTATAAGTGCTGGAGAAGGAGCAACACATCACGAAGTTCGAATGAAGGATGACAAGATAGTGACTATCTCTTTTACTGGAGCGGAAATCGATAGTTATGCAGTTGATGGTATATTAACCTTAAAGATTAAAGCCGGCTGGGGTCTATCTGGTTATGTTTATTCAAGAGAAGTAGATATCACGAACATTCGGGTATCGCAAATTTTTGAAGATAAACAAGTACCCATGGCAGTAAGAAGCGGGAGTAAACCGCTTTTTGAGGATGACTTTAATAATGAAAAAGTAAACTTTGAAGAAGACTTTAGTGATGTAGGTAGTTGGCAAACAACTTGTTCTTCACAAGACAATAGAAATGGCGAAGATGTTTTAGTTGTTGAAACATCAACTAATTATTGTGGAGCTACAAGTGAAGAGTTTTACCTTACTCCCGATAAATGGTATCGATTAAAAGTAGAGATGGAAAAACCCACTTCACATGCTGCTAATGCTAATAATGATTTTGTATGTCAATGGGAAAACTATAACGAAAGTACTAACAATTGGGAGGGTGTGATGTACCATATAGCAGGTGATAGTATAACACAACATGAAAAATTTCATAAAGCAAAAAGTTCAGGACGTTATCGTATTCGTTTTTTTGGATATGGTGTACAAGGTGGAGGACGTGACTTATTGGGGTATGTATACAATGTAAATGTATTTGAAGAGTTATTTGATTGGAATACATGGGGCAGAGGAGATGGACAGCTTAATGCTATTAATGAGAGCGGCAGATTAAAACTACAAAATATACAAAGTTGGGGAGCGGCAGAAAGTGAATTAATACCGGTAAGAAACAAAGGAATTAAGCATACCATAAGCTTTGATGCAGAACGATTAAACTTACCGGATACGGGAAATACCTATTATGCGTATGTAATTGTACGACAAAGGAATAATTCAAATGAGGGTTGGACAAACCTAAGCCAATATACAACTTATGGTCCAACATCGTTAACAGAAGTAGTTAAACCTTTTGTACCCACCAAAGATTACATACAAGTGTATATAACCGGTTCTGGTAATGATTTTCCGGAACCCATGGAGTTTTATGTGGATAATATTGTAATTACGGATAGCATAAGTGAAAGTATTTATGCGGAGAATGTTTATCCTTATGGCTTTAATAATTATGAACGCATAGACGAGCTTAGCGGCAGCGGAAATGCTTATGATTTTGGAAGTAGAATATACAATCCAAGATTAGGACGTTTTTTTAGCACTGACCCAAGGGAGAAAGAATTCCCTTATTGGAGTCCTTATTTATTTGCTGCCAATAATCCAATTAGATTCATTGATGTTGACGGAGAAGGTCCGGGAGATGGCACAAAGAAACTTTTTGTTACTAAAATTCAAGTGCCTACAAAAAATGGTGTACAAACAGCTTATTTGAAAAAGGTATATTACGAAAATGCTACTCCTGCTCAAGTCGCACAATATAAACGAGGGGCAGAAACCCCAAATGATTGGTATTTTGCCACAGCAGCTGAATACAATCAATTTCAAAAAGACCCGACCCAAGGGGCATTTCAAAGTAAAATATACGGAGCTGATACACCTGAAAAACCAAACATCTTTACGAATGATGCCCCTAACATGAGTAGATTAATACCTGAAAACCCTGTTGGAAAACTTACGGTTTCATTAGATGGAGAAGGTAGTGCTTCATTTGGTTATTATGATGCAGACGGCAATCAAGTAGAACTTGGTACTCTTACAGCTGATGGAGAAGGGGGAAGTATAACAGTAGACTTTGATATTAGGAATGGAGATGGAGGTTTGTATGTTAATTCAAATACAACTGCGGGTACAACAACTACCGCAGGGGCAACTACTCAAGGAAGAAGGGGGGAAAATCGACAAGATAATATGGAATTATATGGAACTGAGGAGCCATCTCAAGAAGATGTCGAGAGAGTTGGTCAGATTCTTGATAAAAGACAATAAAACACTTTTAAAATGAAATACTTTTTACTAACATTTTTTATTAGCTTCGGCTTAACCTTATTCAGTCAAACACAAGATTCAATAGTGTTTAAACCTAATAAAAAAGCTGCGGCAAAAGCTCAGTTCATTTGTATTTGGGGAGATAAAAAATATATGACTTTACATACAAATGAAAAAATATATATTTTCAAAGATGGCTTAGAAGATGGCAGATATACCGCATTCTTTGATAAAAAATACAAAGATACAGCTATGACTGTAACTTTTGAAAATGGGGAAATGAATGGTATTCTTAAAAGATGGACATATGATGACCTTGATGAAGCAAATAATTTTAAGTTAGCTGAAAAGGCACAGTATTCTAATGGCTTGAAGGATGGGTATAGGATTTTATATTTCTACGACCCTGAGGGAAATAAATATGAAAACATTGAATTATTTAAAGAAGGACTACCTGTTAAAACAATAAAATCAGAATGGTAAAGCCGGTAGTGTCCCGTTTGTCACTTTTGAAAATTTGTTGATTTAAATTACTGAAATTGATACACTTGTTAGTGTTGGGGTGGTGAGTTCAGAGTAACTAAGTGCAAATTGAAACGCTGTAACCTTCTAAAATCAGCTAAAAATTATAGTGCTGTCCTAATTGTCGCCAGAGAAATGAATGTAATGCTTGTTTAAAAAGGATTTGAATATGATTTTTGTT
>Ga0207716_100396_pt1 | contig 18549 bp, 20 predicted proteins | sample TtaePargueraPR_FD_187739 | JGI IMG/M metagenome (GOLD analysis project Ga0207716, IMG submission 187739) | Aerobic enrichment media microbial communities from Bioluminiscent Bay, La Parguera, Puerto Rico - Tt and P2 (5) (SPAdes) | ecosystem: Environmental > Aquatic > Marine > Unclassified ... | reverse complement strand
ATGCGGGATCGGGCCGGCCGGCGAGTATACGATACCCGCCGGCGGAGCGGACAGTCCGGTGATTTTGAGGGTCGGCCTAGTGGCGCGTCGAGAGCCACTCGCGCGCGGCGCGCTGGGCCGCGGCAACCTCGAAGGTCGACATCTGGTCGGAGATTTCCTGGCGATAGTATTTCGCCGGCTCCGAGCCCATCAGGGCCGCCAGATTGAACCATTTGTGCGCTTCGACATAATCGATCTCGCCGCCCTGTCCCGTGGAATACAGGATACCGAGCTTGCAGAGATCCTCGCCGGTCGGGTCGGCAAAAGCTGCTTGATGGGCCTGGGCCGTTTCTACGTCCGTGAAAGCCATGGGTCTTCTTCCCTTATATACAACACGCGAGCGCTGTCTTTCTTGACCTGTCACTCGCTTCACCATCCTGTCCGAATGCCCTTCGAACATGAGGCGATGTTGCGCAAAGAGGATTGCTTTAAGGTTAAGGGAAATCGAGAAAAATACGCCTTAAATACTTACGTGCGTTAGGTTTTCCTACCAAGTGTTAAACGCGAAATCCACGCATCGGCAAGGTTTGTCCGGGCCGCCAGGCGGATCCGGCGGGGGGTGGCGAGGCGGACCAGAGTTAACAGGACCACGAGAGCTGCGGACATCAGGGCAAGCATGGTGTTGCGTTTGGCGACGGGGTCGGACCCTGCAGGTAAACGCACTGCCGGCGCGGCCGGATCGAAGGCCGCCTCGCCCATCAGCTCGCGGACGGCCAGGGCCCGGTCGCCGGCAATCTCGACCAGGCCGCGAAGGCGGCGCACATCCTCCGGCGTCTCCAGGCCGTCGAGCAGACGGATCGCGATCTCCGGCGAGGTCCGCTCGCGGACTGCAGCCAGATCGCGCAGGATATCCGCCAGAACCGCCATGCCGCCCTCGCCGCGAAGATCGATGCGGCCGGACAGGGTCTCGCGCACCTGGTCCGGCGCGGCAAAGGCGAGGTCGGCACGCACCGCCGATCCCGCCAGCGCCTGCGAGACCGTAACGGGCGGCAGCGCCGCGGCAAGCCGGTCGGCCAGCACGGCCTCCAGCGCCGGCGACAACCGGCCGGCCCGATAGCCGGCCTGCAGCACTTCGGCACCGGACATCGCTTCGCTCGGCGCACCGGGCAGCCGGGCCAGACCCGCCTCGATCGCCGCCAGCGCATAGCGCAGCGCATCGGCCGGCTCCGCCGGAATGATCGGCACGCCGCAGCCGGCGATCGCGTCCGGCGCATGGACGCAGGCCTGGATCACCAGGTGGCGCACGCCGCCGTAAAGACGCGTATGCCCGCCGTCATGCCCTTCGGCGACCAGTCCGGGCAGGCTGCGCATCTCGAATTCGCCGCGCTGGCGTCCGCGGAAAAAGGCCCGCGCGCTGGTATCGGCGATGGACCAGTGGAAACGGGCGCGTTCATAGCGTGCCCGGATCGCCTCCGGTGCCAGGACCAGTTCCGGCGGCACCAGGCCGCGCGCCTCGCCCTCGGCCATGCGCCCGGCAAACGTCCGTGCCAGCAGCGCCTCGCGCTCCCAGGGCGCACCGGCCCGCAGCCGGGCATCCAGAGCCTCGGGCCCGGCCGGCCCGGCCAGCGCTTCCAGCGCCAGGCGGTCGCGGCCGATAAGATCGGGGCCGATCGCCACCCAGGCGCGGAAACGGTCGATATCCGGACGCCGCCGCCGGTCGCCGTCGAGCGCCCGGTCCAGCCTGTCGGTCCAGAAAACGTAGGGATCGCGATCCGGCGGCACCGATGCGGCGATGGCCGCACTGAGCTGTGCCCGGGCATCGGGAACGGGTTCGGAAACCGCCCCCACGCCGCCGGCGCTGCCCAGCCACTGGGCGCCGAACCACAGCGCGGCGGCCAGGGAGACGATCAGCCAGAGCGGCTGGAACCCCTTGTAGAGGGCGCGCCAGAAGAGCCAGAGCACGAGACCGGGCGGCGAGGCCTCCCAGGGCGACTGGGTCTCACCGCGCCAGCGCTCGACGCGCTCGCGCCGTATCGCCTCGGCCTGGGTCAAGCCGCTGCGCCAGAAGGCATCGGCATCCGGCAACCGGCGCCGCGCGCCGCCGCCGGCCTGCATATCGCCCTCATCCGCATGGACGGTCTCCGCCATGACGCCCCCTTGATCCCGGCGTCAATCTTCCGGTTCCGGGCGGGTCTGGCAAGACCTTGCACGCGTGACGCGAGAATGTGACGGGCTAGAGGATCAGGAGGTCGACTTCTGGCCGAACAGCACGGCACGGGCCTTTTTCATGTCCTCGCTGTCGTCGGCGAGATTGGAGCGCAGATCCTTGCCCGCGGCGCGGCCCGCCTTGACGGCCGGACGCTCGCCGACGCGTTCGACCCAGGCCTTCAGCTTGGGAAAATCGTCCAGATCCTGCCCCTGGCCTTCCGGCAGGATCCAGGGCCAGATCGCCATGTCGGCGATGGAATACTCGCCGGCGACATAGTCGCGCCCGTCCGACAGCGCGCGCTCAAGCACGCCGTAGAGCCGGTTCACCTCGTTGGTATAGCGCTGCTTGCCGTATTCCAGCTTGCTCTCGTCCGGCTCGATCTTTTTCGCATAGGAGCGGAAATGGTGAGCCTGGCCGGCCATCGGGCCGAGACCACCCATCTGCCAGTAGAGCCATTGCTCGACCTCGATACGGGCCCGCTCGTCGTCGGGGTAGAACTGCCCGGTCTTGCGGCCGAGATACTGCAGGATCGCCGCGCTCTCGAAGACCGAGACCGGTTCGCCGCCCGGACCGTCCGGATCGATGATCGCCGGCATGCGGTTGTTCGGGCTGATCTTCAGGAAGGCCGGCTCGAACTGTTCGCCCGCGCCGATATTCACCGGTTTGATCTCGTAGGGCAGGCCCATCTCCTCCAGCGCGATGGAGACTTTCCAGCCGTTCGGCGTGGGCCAGTAGTAGAGTTCGATCGGTGCGGACATGATGTTTCCCCGTTTGACGTGTCACCGCCAGATTGGGTCCGGCAGGCCGCGTATCAAGAGTGCGCTGCAATCACGCACCCGTGTGCGACCTTAGTGCGCTTGGCAGTGAGGGAGCAAAGCCGTATCTCTCGCCCCGAACAGAAAACAGGCTTTCCCATGCCCGACCAGGACATCCTTTCCCGCTTTCCGCCCGTCTCCATGACGCTGCTGGAGACCGACAAGGCGGCCTTCGCCCGCCAGCTGGGGCGCAGCTTCCGCGAATTCGGCTTCGCGGCGATCTCCGATCACGGTCTGGACGAGGATCTGATCGCCCGCGCCTATGCCAAGGCGGCGGAATTCTTCGCCCTGCCCGAAGAGACCAAGATGAAATACTTCATCGAGGGCGGCGGCGGCGCGCGCGGCTACACGCCTTTCGGCAAGGAGATCGCCAAGGACGCCAAGCATGTCGACCTGAAGGAATTCTGGCATGTCGGCCGCGACCTGCCGGCCGGCCATCCCTACGAGGCCGACATGGCACCCAACGTCGTGCCGGAGGAAGTGGCCGAATGGCGCGAGGTCGTGCACGGGCTTTACGCCGCCTTCGACGCGATGGGCGTGCAGGTGCTGCGCGCCATCGCGCTGGATCTGGGGCTGGAGGAGACCTTCTTCGACGACACGGTGAAGGACGGCAATTCGGTGATGCGCCTGCTTCACTATCCGCCGGTGACCGGCGATCCGGGCGGCTCGATCCGCGCGGAAGCCCATGGCGACATCAACACGATCACCCTCCTCCTGGGCGCCGAGGAGCCGGGCCTGCAGGTCAAGACGCGCTCGGGCGAATGGGTCGACATGAACCCGCCGCCCGGCTGCCTGGTGGTGAATATGGGCGACATGCTGGCCCGCTCGACCAATGACGTCCTGCCCTCCACCCAGCACCGGGTGATCAATCCGGCCGGCGCGCGCACGGAGCATTCGCGCTATTCCATGCCCTTCTTCCTGCACTACCGGCCGGACTACATGATCGAGACCCTGCCGGGCTGCGCCGGGCCGGACAATCCGGACAAGTATCCCGAGCCGATGCGGGCGAACGACTATCTCAACCAGCGTCTGCGCGAGATCGGCCTGCTGAAATAGGCGGGCTTTTCCCTACCAGACGAGATCGCCGCGGAAGGGCTTGATATCGGGCTTTTCCACCCAGACGCCGAGATGGGCGGCGAGCGCTGCAAGCCGGTCTTCCCAGTCCTGCGGCGTCCGGCCTTCCGGCGCCGACGGCCCGTGCGCGTCCGGGTCGACGAGATTGACCCGGCAGCCGGTTTTCTCCGGCAGCACGGTCAGGGTCACTTCCGCGCCTTCGATCGGCGCGTCGACGCGGTCCCGGGCCAGCGCCAGGCGGAAGATCAGCCGGTGCGGCATGTCGATCTCAACGAACTCGCCGGCATGAATGCGTTCGCGGCCGCCGCGCTGCTCGACCAGGGCGAAACGCCCGCCCGGGCAGGCGTCGATTTCGCAGCGCGAGAGCTCGCGCTCCCGGTCGCCGAAAATCCAGTGCCCCAGATGCGCCGGATCGAGCCAGGCGCAGTACACGTCGGCCGGATCGGCTTCGAAATGGCGCTGGGCGGTAATGGTCGGCGGTCGGGTCATGAGGAGCCTCCCCGGTTGCGGTGATGGGCGAGGCCTCGGCCTGAGCGGGCTCTCACCCTTGCCTGAGCAACACATCACCGGCCCCACCGTTCCATCGCCACCGGGGAAATTCCCGGTCTCGCATATGCGATATTGGCGAGCTCGATGGCTGCCATAACATCAATTGATTTTTTTTGGGCGCAGCGGAGGCGTATGGTCCGGCCTCATCCCGGTACGCCGGGACGTCCGGGAACCGCATATGCGCCGGCGGCGAGCCCTTTCGGACTGACCCGGCCCGCCGCCACTCAGCAAACTCAAGGACGCGGAGCCAATCCGCGTCCTCTTTTTGCGGCGTGGCGCCTAGGCTTTCGGGGCCTTCGGCATTTCCTTCACATGCACGTCCATCTGCGGGAAGGGGAATTCGATGCCGTTCTCGTGGAAGCTCTTCCAGATGGCGATATAGACGTCGCTGCGCACGTTCGAGAGCCCGTTCTGGGGATCGGAGATCCAGAAGCGCAGGTCGAAATTGACCGAGCTGTCGCCGTATTCCATCAGATTGCACACGGGCGTCTTGTCCGGCACGACGCGGTCGACGGTCTGGGCCGCCGCGATGGCCAGCTTCTGGACCTTTTCCATGTCCTCAGTCCCGTAGCTCACGCCGAAGGGGGCGTGCTGGCGCACCACACGGTCGGACTTGGACCAGTTGATCACGCCATTGGCGATGAAATGCTCGTTCGGGATGAGATGTTCGGTGCCGTCGCGCGTGCGCATGGAGACATAGCGCGACTGCATCCCCGTCACCCAGCCGAACTGGCCGTCCACCTCCAGCGCATCGCCCGGCTTGATCGACTTGTCGGCCAGCAGGGTGAAGCCGGCGGCGAAATTCGCCACGGTCTTCTGCAGGCCCAGGCCGACGCCGATACCCACCGCACCGGAGAAGATGGCCAGCGTGGCCAGATTGAAACCGGTCAGCTGCAGCGCGATCAGCAGCGCCACGATGGGCAGCACGAAGCCGAGCACTTTGGAGATCAGCGCCCGCAGCGCCGGCGATATCTCGTCGGTGCGCTCCAGCTGGCCGTTGATCGCCCGGCCGGCGAAGGAGGCCGCCCAGAACAGGATGCCGAAATAGATCAGGGTGCGCAGGATATCGAACAGGGAGAGATCGACCGGATCGCCCTCCTCCGTCTCGCCCAGCGGAATGGCCAGCGCCTGCAGCTGCATCACCACATCGTCCAGCAGGCCGAACACGTCCAGCGCCGCGACCGGCCAGGCGATATAGAAGGCGACCTGGGACCAGAAGCGCGAGCGGATGATCAGCGTCACGGCGCGGATCACCAGCCAGGCCGTCATCAGGCTCATCGCGGCGTCGATCAGATGCACCGGGCGATCGATCGCGCCCAGCACGACCCGTTCGATGGCCAGCACGGCCAGCAGGGCCAGCGGCGTGGCCAGGGCGATGGCGGCCGTCAGCAGGCGCCGCGCCAGGCCGGTGCGGATCAGTTCGCGCGTATGGTTTTCCACCAGGTGGCGCAGGCGCGGGCCGAAGATGAGCGCGGGAATGAAGGCCGCCGCCACCAGGCCGATCTGGAGCGCCACATTGATGTCCAGCAGGGTTTCCTGCAGCCAGGCCAGGGTTTCACCGAACTGCCCCTCCATCGCCTCGAGCGGCAGGAGTTCGTCGAGGGCCGATTCATCCTGGGTCATGCGCATGTCGGCTCCAGCCATCGGGTCGGGCTAAACGGGCGAAGTCAGAGAGTTAGCACGAGACAATCGCGCGGGGCCATAGCCCTTTCGGTGCGTTGACGGAACCGCAGCGCAATCCGGACGTTGCAACCTTTCCGGTAGCAGAGGAGACGACCCATCGCGAGACGCGATCCGCATACGATGACACCGGCCCCGACGACCGGGGCTCCGACGACCGGGGACCCGACGACCGGTCTGGCCGCGCTGGAAGTGCTGGCCCTGCTCAATCTGGGCGCATTTCTCCTGGTCTGCGGCTCGATCCTGGCCGGTCTCTGGCATCCGCCGCTGGCGCTGGCCGAAGCCCTGGCGATCGGCGAACTGGCCCTCGCCCTGGCCGGCCTCATCTGGCTGATCCTGTCGCCACCGGCCCGGCAAAGCCGTGCCGCCCGCCTGGTCGCGCGCCACGCGCCGGGCTGGAAACGCCTCGTGCAATAGCGGGAACCACAGCGCCACCCTCTGCGTTGTCCGGGTACAGCCACCTCAAGGAGGCTCTCATGGCCACGCTTCAAGCACGCGAACTCCGGACAACCTGGCGCCGCCGGCTCTTCACCTTCACGACAGCCGCACTGGTCGCCCTGGCCGTCCTGCTCGCGATCGGCAGCCCCATCGTTTCGGAAGTCTGGCAGCCGGGCACGCTCGCCCCGCTGGTCGTCGCCACGGAAATCGTCGTGGTCTTCACGGGTATCGCCTGGCTGGCGATGTTCGCGATGTCGAAACGGCGGCGGGATATCGAGGCGTAGGACCGGCACTAGGGCTCGCCCCGCTTGCGGGGGAGCTGCCGGCGAAGCCGGCTGAGGGGGCGGCGCGCAAGCGACGCTGAGCGCGTCAGCGCGCATCCGACTCACCCCCATCGACCTTACCCGGCTTGAAGCCGGGCTCGGCCACTTCCCCCGCTTCGCAGGGGAAGCCCGGTCAGCCCAGCAGCTTCTTCTGCAGGATCTCGTTCACGGCCTGGGGGTTGGCCTTGCCCTGCATGGCCTTCATCACCTGGCCGACGAACCAGCCCATCGCCTTGGGCTTGTCCTTCACCTGGGCCGCCTGGTCGGGATTGTCCGCGATCAGCTGGTCGATGACGGCCTCGATGGCGCCGGTATCGGTGACCTGTTTGAGGCCGCGCTCCTCGACGATCGTCGCCGGATCGCCGCCGTCGGACCACAGGATCTCGAACACGTCCTTGGCGATCTTGCCGGAAATCGTCTTGTCCTCGATCAGGGCGACCAGACCGCCCATCTGCGCCGCGGAAACCGGGCAGTCGGCGATGGTCAGGCCTTCCTTGTTGAGACGGCCGTAAAGCTCGTTATTGACCCAGTTCGAGGCCAGCTTGGCGTCGCGGCCTTCCGCGACTTCCTCGAAATAGGCCGCCCGGTCCTTGTCGGCCGCCAGCACGGAGGCGTCGTATTCGCTGAGGCCCAGCGCCTTGACGAAACGCTCGCGCTTCTCGTCCGGCAGTTCGGGCAGGCCCGCTTTGATCTCGTCGACCCAGGTCTGCTGCAGTTCCAGCGGCAGCAGGTCGGGATCGGGGAAGTAGCGGTAATCGTGCGCCTCTTCCTTGGAGCGCATGGAGCGCGTCACACCGGTATTGGCGTCGAACAGGCGGGTCTCCTGGTCGACCTTGCCGCCCTCCTCGATGATGTCGATCTGGCGCTGGGCCTCGTATTCGATGGCCTGGCGGATGAAGCGCAGCGAGTTGACGTTCTTGATCTCGCAGCGCGTGCCCAGATGCGAGAAATCGCCGGTCTCGCGGAACTTCTCGTAGGCGCCCGGCTTGCACACCGACACGTTCACGTCGGCGCGCAGCTGGCCCTTCTCCATGTCGCCGCCGCACGTGCCCAGATAGCGCAGGATCGTGCGCAGCTTGGAGACATAGGCCGAGGCTTCGTCGGGCGAGCGGATGTCCGGCCGGGAGACGATTTCCATCAGCGCCACGCCGGAGCGGTTGAGATCGACATAGGTCGAGTTCGGGTCGAGATCGTGGATCGACTTGCCGGCATCCTGTTCCAGGTGCAGCCGCTCGATGCGCACGGTGAAGCGCGAACCGTCATCGCGCTCGCATTCGATGGCACCCTCGCCCACGATGGGGAATTCGAACTGGGAGATCTGATAGCCCTGCGGCAGGTCCGGATAGAAGTAGTTCTTCCGGTCGAAGCGCGACCAGTTATTGATCTTCGCATTGAGGCCGAGCCCGGTCTTCACCGCCTGCTCGACGACATGGCTGTTGATCACCGGCAGCATGCCCGGCATCGCCGCATCGACCAGCGAGACCTGGCTGTTCGGCGCCGCGCCGAAGGCCGTCGCCGCGCCGGAGAACAGCTTGGCATTGGAGACCACCTGGGCGTGGATCTCCAGCCCCATCACGACTTCCCAATCGCCGGTCACGCCCGGCAGGCGGTAGGTATGTTCGGTCATGTCTCTTCCGACCTCATTGCACGAAGCCCAAGCTCCGAAAACTCCGATTTCCCCGGACCTGTTCCGGGGTCTGCCAACGCCGGCGCACTATCGCTGCCGCCCGCCGGATCCCGGCACGCGCCCGACGCTGTCGGGCTTGGCCGGGAAAAACATCTTCCCCTTCCCCATCAAGGGGAAGGATGGCGTTCCCTCGCCTCTTCGTCCTCATCCTCGTCATCGTCCCAGTCCGGCCGCTCGTCTTCCGGCGTGTTCATTGCCGCGATCAGGACCTGGCCGGCCATTTTCACCGTGACGCTGAACAGGAGGAAGCCGACGCCCGGCGTGATCAGCAGCACGGTCCACAGATTGCGCGGTTCCAGCGGGGCGATGCCGCGGAAGACGACGACGCCCGCCAGGACCAGGAGCGCGCCGACCAGGAAGGCCGGCCGCGCCAGTTTCATGGCCGGATGCGCCGGCTCAGCCACGATCCGCATCCTTGCGGGGCGCCGGCACGAAGGCGCGCCAGGCCGTGCCCAGGCCGATCACGCACAGCGCCAGCCCGATCAGCAGGGTGGCGACCAGCCAGAGCGAGGGCAGCGTGCCCGCGCCCACGGTGGCGATCAGCCCGTCCACGCCGCTCAGCACCAGCGGTACGGCGAACATCAGGCACATCAGCGCGATCACCAGCACGATGATGCGCGTCGTCCAGACATTGGCGGCGCCGGGTTTTTCGGGCGTGTCGCTCATCGCGCTACCACCACTTCTCCGCCTTGGCGCCAAAACCGGCACTGTCCTCCAGCGCGGCGCCGACCTTGAACATGGTCTCCTCGTCCAGGGCGCGGGTGATGACCTGCAGCCCCAGCGGCAGACCCGCCTTGTCCAGCCCCGCGGGCACGGACATGGCCGGCACGCCGGCCAGGTTGGCCGTCACGGTGAAGACGTCGTTGAGATACATCGAGATCGGATCGTCGCTCTTCGTGCCCAGGCCGAAGGCGGCCGAGGGCGCGGACGGCGTCAGGATGGCGTCGACGGTGTCGAAGGCCTCGTGGAAATCCTGCAGGATGCGCGTGCGCACCTTCTGGGCACGCAGGTAATACGCGTCGTAATACCCCGCCGAGAGCACATAGGTGCCGATCATGATGCGGCGCTGCACCTCGTGACCGAACCCGGCCCCGCGCGTCTGCTCGTAGGTGTCGTTGAGATCCTTGCCGTCGACCCGGTTGCCGTAGCGCATGCCGTCATAGCGCGCCAGGTTGGACGAGGCTTCCGCCGGCGCGACGATGTAATAGGCCGGCAGGGCGTATTTCGTGTGCGGCAGGGAGATGTCGACGATCTCGCAGCCGGCGGCCTTGAGCCAGTCGATGCCTTGTCGCCAGACCTCGTCGATCTCCGCGGGCATGCCGTCGACGCGGTATTCCTTCGGCACGCCGATCTTCAGCCCCTTCACCGACTGGCCGACGGCGGCGGCGAAGTCCGGCACGTCGTTGGGCAGCGAGGTGGAGTCCTTGGGGTCGTGGCCCGACATGGCCTGCAGCAGCAGCGCCGAATCCTTCACCGTCTTGGCGAAGGGCCCCGGATGGTCGAGCGAGGAGGCGAAGGCCACCACGCCCCAGCGCGAGGTGCGGCCATAGGTGCCTTTCACGCCGACCGTGCCCGTGAACGAGGCCGGCTGGCGGATCGAGCCGCCGGTATCCGTGCCCGTTGCGCCGAAGCAGAGATCGGCCGCCACGGCACTGGCGGAACCGCCGGAGGAACCGCCCGGCGTCAGGCTTTCATTGCTGCCTTCGGCCTTCCACGGGTTCACGACCGGGCCGGTATTGGCCGTCTCGTTCGAGGAGCCCATGGCGAACTCGTCCATCGAGGTCTTGGCCACGAAGACGGCGCCGGCATCCCAGAGCTTCGACGTCACGGTCGACTCATAGGTCGGCTTGAACCCCTTGAGGATGTTCGAGGAGGCGGCGGTGTCCACGCCTTTCACGGCGAAGAGGTCCTTGATCGCCAGCGGCACGCCTTCCAGGAGGCCGCCCTCGCCCCTGGCCAGGCGTTCGTCGGCCGCCTTGGCCATGGCCATGGTCTTCTCTTCGTCGAAGGCCGTGAAGGCGTTCAGCGCCGGCTGGGCCGTTTGGCAGGCCGCGAAGGCCTCCTGCGCGAGCTCGGTCGCGGAGACCTCCTTGCCCTTCAGCTTGGCGGAAACGTCGTCGAGGGAGAGTTTGAGAAGATCGCTCATGAGCCCCTACTCCACCGATTTCGGCACGACGAAGAAGCCTTCGTCGGACTTGGGCGCATTGGCCAGGACCTGGTCGCGGATGCCGCCATCGGTGATCTCGTCCTCGCGCATGGGCAGCGGGAAGGCGACGGGCGTCGTCATGGCCTGCACGCCCTCCACATCGACCTCGTTGAGCTGCTCGATCCAGTTCAGGATGCCATTGAGCTCACCCACCAGGGTGTCGATACGGTCTTCGGGCTCGGCCAGGCGGGCCAGACGGGCTATGCGGCGCACATCGTCGGCGGTGACGGACATTGGTAATCGCTCCGGGGAATTTCACGTTTCGTGTGAAAAATCACAGATGGTGTGACTAGCAACCGTCATGTGGCAGCGCAAGAAAGCTTGACGGCTCGTCGTGCACGGCGCATCCCGCAGCCATGCCGGTTATCGCCCTCGAAGATGTGCCCCAAGGCCCGCTGATCGCCCTCGATCCGGGTACGAAGACGATCGGCGTGGCGTCCTGCGGCGCCTCGCGGGGGCTGGCCACGCCGGTGGAAACCATCGTGCGCGCCAAGTTCACCGCCGATGCCGAGCGCATCTTCGCGCTCTATGACGAGCGCGGCGCGGTGGCCATCGTGATAGGGTTGCCGGTCAATATGGACGGCACCGAGGGCCGCCGCGTCCAGTCCGTCCGCGCCCTCGCCCGCAATCTCATGCGCCTGCGCGACATCCCCATCGTCTTCCAGGACGAGCGCCTCTCCACCTTCGAGGCCGAGGAAAAACTCATCGCCGCCGGCGTGCGCCGCGACAGACGCAAGGCGGTGATCGACGCCCACGCCGCCGCCAACATCCTGCAGAGCGCACTGGACCGGCTGGCGCAGCTGGGCGGGTGAGCGATGCCCCGGCCTCTTTCTTCCCCACCCCGTTGGGAAGTGGGCCCTCCGTAGCCTTGGCGTAGGAGGGGTCGAAGGGGCGGCGCGAAGCGCCGTAGGACAGCGGCGTACTGCTCCACCATTCCGCCGCGTGCCGCGGCGGCCCCTCCCCCGTTTCACGGGTCCCCCTCCCCACCTTGTGGGGAGGAAAGGCAATGGGATGGATGACCTTGCGCGCAAAGCGCAATAAACAGACTGACCATGCAGTCCATCGTCTCCGCTCTCGTTCCCGTTTTCGGCGTCATCTTCGTCGGCTGGCTTTTGCGCCGCTCGCACCTCCTGCCCGAGGACAGCTGGGGGCCGATCTCGCGCCTGGCCTATCTGGGCCTGTCGCCGGCCCTGCTCTTCTCCTCGATCAGCCATGCCGACCTCTCCGACATCCAGCTGGGCAGCTTCATCCTGGCGGCGATGCTGGGTTTTCTCGGCATGGCGGCGATCACGCTGGCGCTGAAACCTTTCCTGCGCATTCCGGATCCGACCTATACCAGCCTCTTCCAGGCGACCTGCCGCTGGAACGGGCTGTTGATCCTGGCGCTGGGCATCTCCCTGTTCGGCGATCAGGGCGAGATCCTGGTGGCGCTGGTCATGGTGGTCTCCATCCCACTGGTGAATATCGAGTGCGTGGCGGCGCTCTCGGTGTGGGGCGACGGGGCGCAGCCGAAATGGGGCTCCATCCTCTACCGCATCCTCACCAATCCGCTGATCCTGGGCTCGGCGGCCGGCGGCATCGTCAATCTGGGCAATATCCCCCTGCCGGCGATGGCCTCGAACACGATCGACCTTCTGGGCCAGGCCGCCCTGCCGCTGATCCTCCTGTCGGTGGGGGCCGGTCTCAACTTCACCGCCATGAAGGCCCGGCCGCGCCTCCTGGCGCTTTCGGTCTTCATCAAGCTGATGATCGGGCCGCTGGTCTTCTACGGTGTCGGCCGGGCACTCGGCATCGAGGGCGTGCCGCTGACCATCCTCCTGCTCACCGGCGCCAGCCCCGGCGCCGCCTCGGCCTATGTCCTGGCCAAACAGATGGGCGGCGACGCGCCCTATTCGGCGGGCGATATCACGGCATCAGCACTCTTCTGCTTCGTGACCATCCCGTTCTGGCTGTGGCTGCTGGGGTAGGCGCACCCCTCTATAAGGACTGCCGTTGTGGCGTTTCAGAAAAGGCGAAAGGCATGAGCTATGATCCATATTTCGATGAAGCGATCACGTTCGTCGAAATTGCTGTCCACGAATTCGACTACACGAAACACGCCAAGGGCGACCGGCTGAATCCATTCTTTGAATCTTTCCGCGATAAAATTCGCGCTGGCGAATTGGATCCTTACAAACATCGTCACACCATCGCCCTGTACGTCTTCATGCGCCTGGCGATGCGGCGTCGCCTTAACACCGACAAAGAAGGAATCGAACGGGCTTACGATGAGCTAACAACGACGATTTCTAAGTGTCACTTCTCCGAAGCGGACGAAAATCTGATACTCATTGTCGCGTCCTGGTTGGCGGGTGAAGACGACAAACCTTTTCAGGAAGCATTCGCATCCAACACGATCGATACTCCACACCCGGGCGTTCTCAAAGTCGCCGAGCGCTTTCTGCTAGCGGGAGGCGCTTCTAGCAACTAAGGCCGCTCGCTCAATCCCCCAGACAATACCGCTCGCCCGCTTCCGCCAGGCCGAACCCCGCCTCGAACACCTGCTCGCGTTCCGGCGCATCCGGGAAGCGCACCGGATTGGTGTGGTTGAAATGGATGAAGCGGATCTTGGCCTTCTCTTCGGCCGCCAGGTCCGCGAAACGGCCCATGGAATGTGTGATGAAGGGATGCGGGAAGCCGGACATGTCGCGGCCGGGGATCTCGCCATTGGCGAAGAAGGTGGCGTCCAGATAGGCCACATCCACCGAGGCCAGGGCCCGTTCGATACGGCCGGGCTCCTCCGGCGCGGCCTCGACCACGCTGCGTTCGCCTTCGCCGCCCTCGCCCCATTCGTCCCATTCCTCCCAGCTGTCGATATCGGGGAGGAAGAGCGCGGCGCGGTCCGGGCCCTCGATGCGATAGCCGACGACCTCAGTGTATTCCTGGCGGTGGGGCACTTCGAAAGGCGTCACGGTCAGCGAGCCGACGACGGCGGGCGTGTCCGCCTCCAGGCTCTCCAGCTCGATATTGCCGAGACGCACCAGCTGGTCCCAGGGGCCGTTTGAAAAGAGGAAGGCCGCCATGGACGGCATGGCGTAGACCGGCACGCCCTGGGCACCCATGCTCTCGAAACCCAGATACATCAGCCCGGTATAGTGGCCGATATGGCCATGGGTGAGGAAAATCCCGTCCAGGCCCGGCCCTGCATCCCCGGCCGGGGCGAATTCGTCCAGACGCTGCAGCTGTTCGCGCATGTCCGGCGTCGCCTCGAACAGGTAGCGGGCCTCGTGCGGCCGGTCGACGATCGCGATCGAGGTGGCCAGCCGGCGCAGGGCGGGATCGTCCCAGGCCGGATCGTCCGGATTGCCCATCTGCGGCGCGCCGGCGTCCTGGGCGACGCCGAGGACAAGGAGTTCGACGGCACAGCGTGGCGCCGGCTGGGAGGCTTCGGCCTGAACGGTCGATGCAAGAAGCGTGAGCGCCAGCGCGCCGGAAAGAGTCGTCATGTGCAAACGAGAAGCGAAGCCGTGCGGCGGGTCAAGCCTCGCGATTACCAGGGCTCGCCCCGTTTACGGGGGAGCTGTCCGCGTAGCGGACTGAGGGGGCGGCGCGAAAGCGCCGCTGAGCGCGTCAGCGCGCACGACTTCCCCCCATCGACCTTGCCCGGCCAAGGCCGGGCTCGGCCACTTCCCCCGCTTCGCAGGGGAAGCCTCGGCGTCACGTCTTGCCCCGTGCCGCGACTGCCCCTATACCGCCGCAGACATCTTTCCGGGGCCTGACGATACGGGAGGCGGGATGACCCGCGCCGCATTTTCCTACGACTTCCCCCACCGCCACCTGATTTCGGTGGCCGATCTCAATCCCGTCGACATCCGCATCATCTTCGAGCGCGCCGCCCGCTGGCTGGCGGTGAACCGCACGCCGGAGAAATCTTCCGATGCGCTCAAGGGGCTGACGGTGCTGAACCTCTTCTTCGAGGCCTCCACCCGCACCCAGGGTTCTTTCGAGATGGCCGGCAAGCGGCTGGGCGCCGATGTGGTGAATTTCGCCGTCGCGCACTCCTCCGCCTCCAAGGGCGAGAGCCTGTCGGACACGGCGCGCACCCTGGCCGCCATGCAGCCGGACATCATGGTGGTGCGCCATTCGGCCACCGGCGCGCCGCGCTTCCTGGCCGAGCGCACCGGGCTGGCCGTGGTCAATGCCGGCGACGGCATGCACGAACACCCCACACAGGCCCTGCTGGACAGCTTCACCCTGGCCCAGCACTGGGGCGAGGTCGGCGGCAAGCGCATCCTGATCGTCGGCGACATTCTCCACTCGCGCGTCGCCCGCTCGAATATCGGCCTGTTGAACATTCTCGGCGCGGAGATCCGCCTGTGCGCGCCGCCCACCCTGCTGCCCTCCGATGTCGACCAGTGGGGCTGCGATGTCTTCCACGATCTCGACGAAGCGCTGAAGGACTGCGACGCGGTGATGGCGCTGCGCCAGCAGAAGGAGCGCATGTCCGGCGGTTTCGTGCCGTCGGAACGCGAATTCTTCCACCTTTTCGGCCTGACGCATGAGCGCCTGGAAGCCTGCTCGCCCGACGTGCTGGTCATGCATCCCGGCCCGATGAACCGGGGCACGGAAATCCACACCAAGCTGGCCGACGATCCGGAGAAGAGCGTGATCCTGGAACAGGTGGAGAGCGGCGTCGCCGTGCGCATGGCGGTGCTCGAACTGATCGGCGAGACCATTCGCCGTGACTTTACCAGCCGGGAGGCCGCCCGATGAGCGAGACCAGCCTGGCCATCGTCAATGCCCGCCTCGTCGATCCGGCCTCCGGCCATGACGGCCCCGGCGGAGTGCTGATCGAGGACGGCGTCATCGTCCAGACCGGCACGGAGATCGATGTCGACGCCGCCGACGAGGTCGTCGACGCCCAGGGCCGCATCCTGGCCCCCGCCCTTGTCGATCTGCGCTGTGCCAAGGAACCGGCCCTCACCCCGGACGGGGAGACGCTGGACACGCTGACCGCCGGTGCGGCCGCGGGCGGTTTCGGCACGATCGTGCTGGCGCCGAACGACCGCGCGCCGCTGGACAAGGCGGACGGGTTTGCCGGCATGAACCGGGGACTGGCGCACAAGGGCGTCAACGTGCTCTCCGCCTGCGGCGCCACGCAGGGGCTGGCCGGCCAGCAGATGGCCGAGATCGGCCTCATGGTGCGCGGCGGGGCCGTCTATGCCGGCCAGGGCGACCGGCCTATCGCCGATACCCGCACCATGCGGCGCCTTCTGGCCTATACCAGCCAGTTCGACATCTGGCTGTCGGTGCGCCCGGCCGATGCGGACCTCTCCGACGGTACGGTGGCGCTGGAAAGCGACTGGTCGGCCCGCATGGGCCTGCCCGCCGAACCCGCCATTTCCGAACGCATCGCCATCGAGCGCGACGCCGCACTGGCGGAGCTCTCCGGCGGCAAGCTGATGATCGACCGCCTCTCCACCGCCTACGGGCTGGAGGCTTTACGTCATGCCCGCACGCGCGACCAGGAGATCGCCGCGACCGTGGCCGTGGCTCATCTCACCCTCAACGAGGTCGATGGCGGCGGTCTGGACAGCGCTTTCCGCATGGATCCGCCGCTGCGCTCGGAAGCCGACCGCCGCGCCCTCGTCCAGGCCGTGATCGACGGCGAGATCGATGCCGTGGTCACCGATCACCGCCCCACCCCCTTCGACGACAAGGGCGAACCCTTCGCCCTCGCCATCGCCGGCACGATGAGCCTGGAAACCGCGCTGGGCGCCATGCTGGGCCTGGTCCATGACGGCCAGATCGAGCTGATCGACGCGCTGCGCGTGATGACGAGCGGTCCCGCCGACCTCCTCGGCCTGCCCCAGGGGCGGATCGCGGCGGGCGCACCGGCCGACCTGATCCTGATCGACGGCGACAGGCCCTGGGTTTGCGACCCGGAGGATTTCCGTTCCGCGCGCGGCAATTGCGCCTGGGCCGGGCGGCGTTTCCAGGGCCGGGTCTTGCAAACCCTCGTCGGCGGAGTCACGATATACAACCACAAGGCGTAGACCGGTCATGCAACCTCTCTATCTCGCAATCGCGGCCCTCGGCGGCTATCTCTTCGGCTCCATCCCCTTCGGACTGGTGCTGACCCGGCTGGCCGGGCTGGGCGATATCCGCGAGATCGGGTCGGGCAATATCGGCGCCACGAATGTGCTGCGCACGGGCCGCAAGGATCTCGCCGCCGCCACGCTGGTGCTGGATGCCGGCAAGGCGGGCATCGCCGCGGCGGTCTTCGGCCTGCTGCTGGGCACCACCGCCGGCCTCGTCGCCGGTGCCGCCGCCTTCATCGGCCATTGCTTTCCCGTCTGGCTGAAATTCAAGGGCGGCAAGGGCGTGGCGACCTATATCGGCACCATGCTGGTCGTGTTCTGGCCGGTGGGCCTTGTCGTCATCGGAACCTGGCTGGTCATGGCGGCGATCTTCCGTATTTCCTCCCTCTCCGCCCTGGCCGGCGCCCTCGCCGCGCCGGTCGCGGCCTGGCTGTTCGGACGGCCGGACGTCGCCGTCATGGCCGCCGTGCTGACCGTGCTGATCTACTGGCTGCACCGCGCCAATATTTCCCGCCTCCTCAAGGGCGAGGAACCGCGCATCGGCGGCAAGAAGGACGCCGAAGAGTCCGATCCCCAAGAGACCGGGGCCGGATGAGCACGGCCGGGCCCAGCCACACCGAAAGGGTGAACTGGCTGCGCCTGGCGCGCACGGACGGGCTCGGCGCCGTGGGCTTCGCCCGCCTGCTGGATCGCTACGGCGACGCGGAAACAGCGATCGAGGCCCTGCCGGCCCGCTGCCGCAAGGCCGGCAAACCGTGCCCCGACATTCCCGCCCGCGAGGCCGCCGAGGCCGAACTCGAGGCCGTCGAGCGCGCGGATGCCCGCCTGCTGACGCCCCTCGACACAGAATTTCCGCCGCTTCTGGCCGCCATTCCGGCCCCGCCGCCCGTCGTCATCGTCAAGGGCGATACCGGCCTGCTCGACCGGCCGGCCTGTGCCATGGTCGGCGCGCGCAATGCCTCGGCGGCGGGCCTGCGCTTCGCACGGGAGCTGGCGCATGCGCTGAGCGGCGAGGACATCGTCGTGGTGTCCGGCCTGGCGCGCGGCATCGACGGCGCTGCCCATGCCGGCGCGCTGGAGACCGGCACGATCGCCGTCCTGGCCGGCGGGATCGACCATATCTACCCGCCCGAACATGCCGACCTGCACCACGCCATCGCCGAGACCGGCCTTCTCGTCTCCGAACGTCCGCTGGGCCGCATTCCCACTGCGCGCGACTTTCCGCGCCGCAACCGGCTGATCTCCGGGCTCTCGCTGGGCACTGTGGTGGTGGAGGCCGCACTGCGCTCCGGCTCGCTGATCACGGCCCGCTTCGCCGCCGAGCAGGGCCGCGAGGTGATGGCCGTGCCCGGCTCGCCGATCGATCCGCGCGCCCGCGGCTCCAACCAGCTGCTGCGCGACGGAGCGCACCTGATCGAGAGCGCCGAGGATGTGACGGCGATCCTCTCGGACCTTCGTCCCGGCCCTTCCGTGCGGGAACCGGAAGCGGAGGGCTGGCTCGACCGGCTC
>Ga0207716_100395_pt1 | contig 18634 bp, 22 predicted proteins | sample TtaePargueraPR_FD_187739 | JGI IMG/M metagenome (GOLD analysis project Ga0207716, IMG submission 187739) | Aerobic enrichment media microbial communities from Bioluminiscent Bay, La Parguera, Puerto Rico - Tt and P2 (5) (SPAdes) | ecosystem: Environmental > Aquatic > Marine > Unclassified ... | reverse complement strand
CCCCCGCCGATCCGGCAACACCGCCGCCGCCCTCCAATTCCAACTGGGACGGGGTGGAGCGCCGCAAGGCCGATACCGGCCCGCCCAAGGGCCAGGGCGAGCGCCGCCGGGCGCACATGCCCTTCGGCCGCCGCCACCTGGCCTGAGTCCGCGGAGGAGATGCAATCATGAGCAAGTATGCCAGCCTTCACGCCGGACTGCTCGCCCGCAAGGGCGAAGCCGCGCCGGCCATCCCCTCCGGTTTTGCCGAGGCGAGTCCCGTCGCCCGTCCGCCGGAGGACCGGCGCGATGTCGAACAGCGCCGGGACCGCCCGCTCCTGCCGCGCAAGCATGCCGGCATGGATGCGCAAAGTCCTGCCCGGGCCTGCTGCGAAGGCGGCACGCCGCCGGATCTCTCCGGCGATCCCCATGCCGGCATCGCCCGTACCGGACGGGCGGAGGTTCGCCTGACGGCCGAACAGAAACGCCGCCTGCGCACGGTGGCGGTCCAGACGGGCCAGCCCCAGCAACGCATTCTCTCCGCCGCCCTGGACGCCTGGCTCGACCGGCTTTGCGAGACGGAGATGCGCCATTGCGCGTGCCTGAGGACCCGCCCCGACACGTCCGACTCCCGCTGACGCATGGCTGCCATGCCCACCCATAACGCGGATTTTTTCCAGTCCGCCTTAATCTCGGCATGTTTTCCGCTAAAACGCCCCGTTTCCGCGACAAAATGGGACGGTCGAGGGGATATGCCGCATTCTTATTCGATGGAGGGCTTCGAGTTGCGCCTCGAGGGTCCGGTGCTGGAAATACGCACGGAAGGCGAGCGCACGGATGGCGTGGTGCATGACGCCAGCCCGGCCTTCGACAGTTTTTTCGACCGGCACGATGTCAGGGGCGTGATCTTCGACCTGCGCAGTGCCGACTACCTTTTCAATGACCGGCAATGGGAGGAGGGTGCACACGCCTTCGCCCGCCGCTGCCGCGCCCTGCCCCTCGCCATCATCGACCGCCAGGACCAGGCAGGCCGCACGCAGCGCCTGCTGGAGCTGCATTCCGGCATGGGCGGGAAAAGCGAAAGCTTCCGCTCGCGCACGACGGCGCGCAGCTGGATCCGGCAGAGCATCGACGCCGAGCCGGTGAACTGAGAGACTGGCTCCGTGCCAGCGTGAGGGAATCGTGGCCGCCAATTATTCCATGCAAGGTTTTTCCCTGTCGGTCGTCGACGGGATCATCGAGCTCCACTCGGACGGCGAGCTGGGCAGCGGATCGGAGCAGGCCCCGGCCCGCGCCTTCGGCACGATCGCCGAGAACATCGATTCCCGCCTCATCCTGAACGATGTGAGAAGCGCGGTGATGACCCTGTCCGACATCGAGTGGGAAGAACGCATGCGCTTCATCGCACGCGCCCTCCAGGGCTACCGGGTCGCCTATGTCATCCGGCCCGACCAGGCCCGGCGGGCCCAGGGTTTTGTCGAGGCGCACGCTCGTCTCGGCGACACGGCGGAATGTTTCAAGTCGAAAGCCAAGGCCCGGGCCTGGCTGAAGGGCGAATAGAGCCGGCCGCCGCGGCGGCCGCTACTGGACCGGACCGTCCGCCCCGCCCGCAAGGCGCTCGGCGAGTATGGTCTCCATCTCGCCCAGGCGCGCCTCGCTGTCGGCCGCTTCCAGCAGCCTCTGCCGGTCCAGCGCGCCGAAGGGCGCCGTCATGGACAACTGGTCGACCACGGTCACCAGGGGCGCCTCCGCCACACTCTCCCAGTCCGCCGCGACATGTTCGGTCTGGAACCAGGCCTGCAGCATGCGGATCAGCCGGTCACGGTCTCCGGCCACTTCGCGGCGCGGCTGGATGTCGCCCCGGAAGGGCGCATAGTCGGCCCGCGCGATGCGATAGGGCGTTTGCGTGTCATGCTCCTCGACCAGGGCGAAGCGGCTGATCCCGGTCAGCGTGATCAGATAGCGCCCGTCATCGGTCTCCTCGAAATGGTCCAGCCGGCCGGCGGTGCCGACACTGGCCAGGGCCGGCCGTTCGGACGTGCCGCCGGGGCGCACCTGGATGATGCCGATATGCCCGCCGCCGGAACGCACATCGTCGACCATGTTGAGATAGCGCGGCTCGAACACGTTCAGCGGCAGTCTTTCGCCCGGCAGGAGGATGCTTCCGCCCAGCGGAAAGAGCGGCAGTTCGGCGGGGAGTGTCTTTTCTTCGCTCATGCCTTTGAAATAGGTCGCCGGCCGGCGGTCGCCAACCCCGGGCTAGTTTTCGAAGGCCGCGCAGGGTGTCTCCGGCGTCCGGTGACAGCCGGCTTCGACATAGGGTTTCAGCCGCTCCGCGATGAAGTGCTGCCAGACGCCGCGCACGGCACCGGCAAGCGCGGCATCGATCTCGCCGCTCATGTGCAGGTCGACCGTGAAATCCGTCGCCGCGCCGCCATCTGCCTCTTCCAGCGTCCAGGAGGAGACCAGGTCGACAGCCCGTCCCGACAGGCCGAGCGGACCGTGCAGGCGCAGCTGTGTCGGCGCGTCCGCGAAGATCACCCGGGCATGCAGGCTGCCATTCTCGCTGCCGGCCTCGAAGCGCTCGTAGAAGCGGCCGTCGAAACGCGGCTCGATCACCAGTTCGGCCGGATCGGACCGGAAACTGTGATCCCACCAGCCGGTGACATCGCCTGTCGCTGCCTCGAACACCTCCTCGACCGGCGCCTCGATCGGCACGGTGAGGGTCGCCACGAAACCCCGAGGCTGGAAGCGCTCCAGCCCGCCGGTTTCCTGTGTGCCCATTTCCTGTGCGCCCATTTCCTGGGTGCCGGTTTCCTGGGTGCCGGTTTCCTGTGCGGTCGCGGCAAGGCCGGCCGCGACGGCCAAGAGCATGATGGACATGACGATCTCCCCTGATGGAGCGCCAGCCTAGCTCAGGCGTCGACCTCGTCCCATGAAAAGTGCGTGATCCGCTCCAGGGCGGGCAAAATCTCGCCGGGTCCCAGAAGGCGCAGTTCACAGCGCAGGATACAGCTGCTTTCCTGCGCGCAGACGGGCGTCAGCGTGGCGATGCCGCTCGCGGTCAGACCGTCGCGCTGTGCCGTGAAAGCCAGTTTGGCGTGCTGTACACGCCCGCCGAAAATCCCCTCGCCGACCAGCCGGTCCAGCAGACGGTCGACCTCCGCACCCAGCTTGCCGCGCAGCGGCTTGCCGATATCGGCCGGTGTGACCAGCGGAAACAGGCCATAACTGTCGTGGCTGAGCAGCTCGACCACGACATCGCCGTCCCGCAAGGCCAGCAGACCGCACACATTGGGACTCTCCACGACGCTGGTTCTCAGGGCGGCACTCAGCCTTTCCCCCGGAGAGACCATGAGCCGCCGGCGAAGTTTCGACTTGATATGAGGCGGCGGCTGAGACACGCCGCGCTCCCATTGCGAAATACTCGCCTGACTGACCTCCAGCTGTTGAGCCAATGCGTCCTGCTTCAAGTTTTCCAGAAACCGCAACTCTTTTATTTTACGCGCCCAATCCATTACCCAGTAACCGCACTTTTTGTATGATTTTAGTGCAGGCTACCAAGCGCAACGCCCGCCGCCAAGCCAGCAATATTTTACTATCAGGGGAGCTCGCGCTCCAGCGTTATCCTCTTGAATTCCGACCCCGATTTCAAAAGCCGGTGAGCGTTGTGAACCAGCGTGTCATAGGTCGCCGCCTCGGGCTCCGGAATCCAGGGAACTTCCCGAATGGTCTTGGGGGCATCGCGCACCACGACACTCCAGTCGGGAAAGAGCCGATCGGACACTTCCTCGAACCCGGCCAGGACGAGACCGCCATGGCGCGTGTCGTTCTGGATCCGGCAGAATGTCGTCGACAGGGTGACGCGCGGACCTTCGAGAATCTGCACGAAGAGGTTTCCGTCCACCACGAGCACCCCGCTCAGCCCGCGTTTCGCATTGTTGCGCAGTCCTGCGCCCAGAATGGAGCGCAGGATGCCGTTGTTCTCGTCCGGCGTATCGAAATACCAGTTTCGACGGCTGAAGAAGGCAAGCCTGCACAGGAACATCGCGACCTCCCTATCCGGCCCGTGCCTGCTGGAGAAAATCTCCGACCCGGGCGTTCAGATCCCCCATCTCCTTGCGCAGCGCATTGGCCAGCGTCTTGACCGTGCCCGATACATCGCCCGCTTCGCGGATGGAGGATTGCAGCTTCGCCGCCGCCTCCGCGCTCGATTCATTGCCGCGCGCGGCACTGGACGCATTGTCGGCGATGTCGCGGATGACGACGGATTGCTCCTCCACCGCCGCATTGATGTTCACGGAGGCCTCGTTCACCGTCTCGATCGTCTGGTGGATCGTCCCGATCGCCTCGCTGGCCGATGCGGTCGCCCCCTGGACATCGGCGATGCGGCTGCCGATCTGGTCGGCGGCTTTCGAGGTCTGGCCCGCCAGCGCCTTCACTTCCGAGGCGACGACCGCAAAGCCCTTGCCCGCCTCGCCGGCCCGCGCCGCCTCGATCGTGGCATTGAGCGCCAGCAGATTGGTCTGTTCGGTGATCGCCTGAATGAGGCTGACAATTCCGCCGATATCGTCGGTCGCGCTCCTGAGCTCGCCCATCGTGGCGGCGGCGGATCCGACCTGGTCGACGGCAGCACCGGTGCGTTCGGTGGAGCGGGCGACCTGGTCGGCGATCTCGCGGGCTGCGGCGTGCATCTGTTCCGCGGCCACGGCGACGGATTTCACGCTCTGGGATGTCTGCTCGGCGCCGGCGGCCGTGGCGGACACGTCCGCTGTGGTGGTCTCGACCACCGCATTCATCGTGTCCGCGGAGGTTTCGAGCTGATCGGCGGCGGCCGTGAGATTGGCGATCACCCCGGCGATGTTGCGCTCGAAACTGTCCGCCACCTCTTCGCGGCGGCCCCGCTCGCGCGACTGGCAGGAGTCCAGATAGGTCGAGATCGCCATCGCCATGTCCAGAAAGATGGCCCGGATCAGCGCGTCGACCGAAGCGGGGTCGGGCCGTCGCCGGCCGCGCCCGTCCATCAGCGCGCAGATCATGCGGGAAGCGACCTCGGCATAGCCGGCGATATAGGACTGGGGCTCCAGCCCGATTTCGCAATGGACGCGCCCGATCCGGCTGACCGTCTCGAAGTAGGCGTCGTCGAAGCGGCCGGTCAGTATTCCGTCCCAGTGGCTCCGCTGCTTCTGCTTGGCATGCAGCCGCATCGCATCGTCATGAAAGAAGCGGTCGATCTCCGGCGCGTGCGAGACGCGGTCGTAGAAACTGTCGAGCGCCCGATCGAGATCCCGGTCCATGTCGGTGGCCAGTGCGACCAGCGCTGCCCGGGCATCCGGTGTGAGTCCGAAGAATTCGAGGCGGACTCCCTGCGAGGATCGTGACATGTGTCCCTCCCTACGTCCCCATGCCTGCGACATTCCGCCTCATGTGGTTAACAGCAACCTAACATTTTTGTTTTTTCCGTTTATATTCAAACGTTTATAAATATTATACTATTATGAGGCCATCTTCAGACCCCGATTTTCGGGGGTCGAAGTATGCCGCAAACGCATCGCCCCCGGCGCAGGGCCGGGGGCGACGAAAACAGCGTATCCGTGCCGGTCTAGATGCGGTCGCCGGTCTGGCAGACCGGGTCGCCATAGGCATCCCAGGCCGTCAGGCTGGCGGAAAAATCCGTGCCCGTATCGAGCAGAAGGTCGGATACGACAACCGGTTCCCGGCCTGCGGGGACCTCGCCTTCCTGGACGATGTCGAAACCGCCGCCGCCCGTGCGCTGGGTCACCACCATGCGCCAGCTCGCCGTGTAGTCCGGCGCGCTCCAGGCCGTCAGGACGAGACCGTCCGGGGTGTCCGCCACGTCGATGCCGCAGAGTGCCGGCGCACCCATGGCAGCCTCGGGCGCGGGGTCGGAAAAGGGCTCGGCCTGGGCGGCGAACCAGACGCCCGCCGCTGCGGCGGCCGAGGTGAGAAATGCCAGTTTGAACGTCATGACAGCCTCCTTTCTGCTTGCTGTCGACCCGGACCCGCGCGAGTCCGGGAGGCCGTTTCCACGACCTCCCGGAGGCGCGGTGACCGGTCTAGTGTTCCCCCTGGATCACCAGGGTGACATTGCCGCTGCCCGTCTGGGTCACGCGGGCGTCCTGGCCGTTGCCGACCTGGATCACGCCGGCGGCGTTGTTCGAACCGTACTGGTCGGTCACCGCCGTGTTGTTGCGGCCCATCTGGGAGATGCCCGAGATGTTGCGGCGGCCGGTCTGGACGGTGCCGGCGTAGTTGTTGCGGCCCTGCTGGCCGACCACGGCGTCGTTGGAGCGGCCGTACTGGTCGACATGGGCCTCGTTGTAGCGGCCGCGCTGGCCGACCGTGGTGCCGTTGCGGGCGCCGTCCTGGATGACGGTGACATACTGCCGCTCGCCACGCTGGTTGATGACCATGCTCTGGCGGTAGCCGTTCTGGCGGCCGGCGATGTCGTTGTTGTAGCCCTGCTGGGCGATGCTCACGCGGTTGCGCGACTGCGCCTCTGCGGCACCGACCGTCCCGAGAACGGAAACCGCCGCGAGGGCGCTGGCGATGAGAAGACGTGCTTTCATGATGTGTACTCCTTCCAACTGGCCGACGCCCAATGCATCGAAGCCTGGGACGATGTGTAACCGGGCCGCGATGAGCGGATGCTGAGAGCCGCGTTCAGATTTCGCTCAGCCGGATGAACGAAAGAGCTGATTTCGTTCATGAAACACCGGCGGGCATAAAAAACGGCCCGGATCCAGGGGATCCGGGCCGGGCCAGGTCTGCGCGCCCTTGGAGGGCGCCAGCAGGGAGAGACAAGGGGTCAGAAGGGCGAGAGCGGGCCGGGGCGGACGGGCGCCACGCCGTGGCGGCCCATCTCCTCCATCGGCAGGATGAGGACGTGGCTGGCCTGGCAGGTCAGCCGGCCGCGATCGTCATAGACCTGCAGCGAGGCGCGCAGTTCCGGATCGGCGCGCAGGCTGGCGACCTGCGGCCCGCCGAGGCGCCAGTCGGTATGGCGATGGGGCCGGTCGAGTTCGAACTGCGCGCGGCCCAGCACCGTGTCGCCCCGACCGCGGCCGTCGACACGTCCGGACATGCGGATGTCGAGCGTGCTGCCGCGCGTCGTCTCGTACATGTGGAAACGGTAGCTGCCGCGCAGCGCGCCGCCGGCCTTGGGCATCACCACGCCGCGGGAATTGTGCACATAGGCGTGCACGCCGCAGTCGCGGGCGCTCTGCAGGGCGGGACCGGTCTGGGCCGAAGCCGCGGGCGCGGCACCGGCGAGCAGGCCGGCGGCCAGGCTCAGGGCTGTCAGTCTTGCGGGGATTTTCATCGCGTCGCTCCTTGTGTGCCGTGCCTCTTGCGAGGCCTGCAACAGGACTAGCGAAACGCGAATGAGCGGAGCGTGACCCGGCGGTTCAGCCGGCGTTCAGCCGGCCACGCGGGCCGGCCGCTCCGCCGCGTCCTCCTGCGGCAGCAGGATGGAGGCCTCGACCGTATTGCCCGTGCCCAGCCAGTTGACCTGGGAGAAGCCCATGGCGCGGGCCAGGCGCGCCGTCTTGCCGCGATAGCCGGCGCGGGCGGGATTGGCCATTTCGGCGGTTTCCGCGTCGATGCCCGGCCCGTCATCCTGCACCAGGATCGACAGGGCGCGCATGCCGCGATGAAAGTGCACGCGCACGCGGCGGTCGGCATAGGCCGGTTCGGCCGTGCGGGCGACCAGCTTGCGCGACCAGGAGCCGTCGGCCAGGCCCTTGGCCTTTTCCGTGGCGTCGAATTCCAGATTGCCGTGCTCGATCCCGTTGGCCATCAGCACGTAGAGACCGACGGAGACCTGGCGCGGATTGGGGCAGGCGCGGCCGATGAAGAAAGCCACGTCGCGCGCCTCGGCCAGGGTCTGCACGGCGAACTCGCCGTCGCCCAGCGTGGCGATGGCGCCGCGTCCGGCATCCTGATCCTCCGGCACGGCGAGCGCATAGTCGCGATAGGCCTTCAGCCCCTCGATGGCGTTGGTCAGCGTGCCGGCATCGGTGTCGTGGTCGAGGAAGATGTCGGCCCCGGCCCGGCGCGCCGCCGCCGTCACCAGCAGCGAGGTCTGGCCCGGCGCGGCATTACCCTTGGCTTCCGCAATGCGCTTGGCGTGGGCGTCGTCGGCGACCACGAGGGCGATGGGCCCCTCTTCGTCCATGGTCGGCCCCATATAGACCGTCATGCCCAGCCCCTTGGCCAGGGCGCGCGAGACGACGCGGGTCCGGTTGCTGTCGGCCATGCACAGCCAGAGGCGATCGGGATCGGCTTGGGACATCGAGGCTTTCCGCTTTGCAGACCGGGCGGTCGGGATGGGGCGGGAGTATGGCCGGATAACCTTAACAAGCACTATCTCGGGCACGCGCGGGCGAGACTGCTGACGCCATGCTGTCAGGGCGGGCGGCGTAGAACATCGGGTGAACGGCGCCGCGCGGGGCGGCCCGGACAGTCAGGACCCGATCCGATGTATACGCTCTACATGCATCCCTTCTCCCAGAATTCCCGCCGCGTCGTCGCACTGCTGGACGCCGAGAACCTGCCCTACGAAGCCCGCGGCGTCGCCCTGGAACGCGGCGAGCACATGACGGCCGACTATGCCGCCATCAATCCGAACCACCAGGTTCCCACCCTGGTCGACGGCGAGCTGAAACTCCACGAATCGACCGCCATCCTGCGCTATCTGTGCAATCGCCACGGCCTGGAGGCCTGGTATCCCGGCGATCATGCCGTGCGTGCCGAGGTCGACCAGTGGACGGACTGGGCCCAGAGCCGCATGGCACCGGCGGTGACCGGTATCGTCTTCCACTCCATGTTCGCCGACGACGCGACGCGCGATCCGGCCGCCATCGAACGCGGCAAGACCCAGATGGCCGAACTGGCGCCGATGATCGAGACCCGGCTGGCCGACCGCGACTGGATCGCCGGCACGGCCGCGCCCACGATCGCCGACCTCGTCATCGCCAGCAATATTTCCCAGCTCCGCCTGGCCGGCTGGCAGCCGGCGGCGGGACGGCTTCGCGACTGGTACGCGCGGATGTGCGAGCTGAAGGCCTTCGCCGACACGCTGCCGAACATGGAAGCGGCCTGAGGATGGCCCCGCTCTTCATGGTCCTGCTGCGCTTCGCCGCGCAGCGGGACAGGGCCGCCGCCCTGATGGACGCGCACAAGGCATGGATTGCCGCGGGGTTCGAGGACGGCGTCTTCCTGCTCACCGGAAGCCTGGCCGGCGGCGGGGGCGGTGTGCTGGCGCACAATATCGCCCGCGACGCGCTGGAAACGCGCATCGCGATGGATCCTTTCGTCGCCGAAGGCGTTGTGGAAGCGGAGATAGTGGAGATCGCGCCGGGCCGGGTCGACGACCGGCTGGCGTTTCTGGCGGAGACGCCCTAGGCGTCGCGTTCGCGCAGGATGCCGGCAGCCCGTTCGCGGCGCGTCGGGAAGCGGTAGAAGATGTGCGTGCCGATGCGGCGCGTGCGCACCAGATTGTCGTTCCAGTAGGGATCGACGGCCACGGTGTGATAGTGGGTGGCACGGCGCGTCACGTCGCGGCCGAAGCCCATGAAGGCGTGCTGGGCGACCAGCTGGGAGCGGCGCCAGGAGCGTCCGCCCGGCGCATAGCCGGTCGAGCCGTCGCAGGTGAAGGTGAACTGGCAGCCGGTGATACGCTCGGAACCCTCGAACACCACGCCGCAGATCGTGTCCGGATAGGCTGGGTGACGCACGCGGTTCATCACGACCTGCGCCACGGCCAGCTGGCCGACGAAATTCTCCGAGCGCGCCTCGTAATAGATGGCGCGCGAGAGGCAGTCGACTTCGGCCGTGAGATTGGCCGCGGTGGAGAAGTGGGAGCTGTCGAAGGTGCGCAGATCGTCCAGCGAGCGCGCCGTCAGCACGGCGCCGGCATCGGCGTCGGCTTCCAGCAGGATCGAGGCGACGCGCAGGGCGCGCGGGGCGTCCCAGTTCTCGTCGACATCGCCGCGGGCCAGATAGGTGCCGGCCAGGCGCTGCCATTGCAGCGTCTCGTCCTGCTCGAGGGCACGGGCCGAGGCGAGGTTCAGGACCAGGATGGTGCACGCGCACAGAAGGAGCGCGGCCAGCACGTGAAATGCTGTCGCGACCTGCTTCTGCTGGCTGCGCACATCGTCCAGATTCATTCGATCAGTGTCCATTCTGGCCATTCGCCGAATCACCCTGCGGATCCCGCGTAAATAGCATGTCGTTGGTAACCGGAACCTTCATAAAAAAGGATGGCGGCTTCTATTGGAGCGCGACGCCGGGGTCAACACCACATCTCGATTACAAATAAGACATGACCTGCCGGTCACAAGACGAGCGCGGATTTTCCCTTTGCTTGCACTGACTTGTCCCGGCCACCCGAAAACGCTTTCCAGCCATGCAAGAGCCGTGCAAACGGGCGAATGTCGCCCGTTCGCCACACCGGAAAAGCGATTTTCCGGGGACTGGTCCTATTGCCGGCGAAGACGCGACTGGGCCGCCGCGAGACGCGCGATCGGCACCCGGAAGGGCGAGCAGGAGACATAGTCCAGCCCCACATCCTCGCAGAAATCGATCGAGGCGGGATCGCCGCCATGCTCGCCGCAAATGCCCAGTTTCAGGTCCGGACGCGCCGCCCGGCCGCGCTCGGCGGCGATGCGGACGAGATCGCCCACCCCGTCCTTGTCGAGCGAGACGAAGGGATCCTTCTCGAAAATCCCGGCTTCCAGATAATCGCCCAGGAATTTGCCGGCATCGTCGCGCGACAGGCCGAACGTGGTCTGGGTGAGATCGTTGGTGCCGAAGGAGAAGAATTCCGCATCCTTGGCGATATCCCCGGCGCGCAGGGCGGCGCGCGGCAGTTCGATCATCGTGCCGATGAGATATTTCGGCGTGCCGCCATTCTCGTCGGCCACGGCCTTGGCCACCCCGGCCACGCGCGCCTTGAGGATGGACAGCTCGGCGGCGGTCGCCACCAGCGGGATCATCACCTCGGCGAGCGGCTGGAAGCCGGTCTCCTTCTCCACGGCGACCTGGGCCTCGAAAATGGCCCGGGCCTGCATCTCGTAGATTTCCGGATAGGTGATGCCCAGGCGGCAGCCGCGATGGCCCAGCATGGGATTGCTCTCGGCCAGGTCGCGGGCGCGGGCCAGAAGCTGGTCCGCCGGCAGGCCGGTCGCCTTGGCGACATCCACCACATCCTCTTCGGAATGCGGCAGGAATTCGTGCAGCGGCGGATCCAGCAGGCGGATCGTGCAGGGCCGCTCGCCCATGATGCGGAAGATGTCCTTGAAGTCCTCGCGCTGCATGGGAAGGATCTTGTCCAGCGCCGTGACGCGGCCGTCCTGGTCGCTCGACAGGATCATCTCGCGCACGGCGGCGATCCGGTCGCTCTCGAAGAACATGTGCTCGGTGCGGCACAGCCCGATGCCCTCGGCGCCGAAATCGACGGCCGTCTGGCAGTCGGCCGGCGTCTCGGCATTGGTGCGCACCTTCATGCGGCGGTGCTTGTCGGCCCAGCTCATCAGCTTGGCGAAATCGCCGGTGAGTTCCGGCTTGATCATCTTGGCTTCGCCGTAGAGCACCTGGCCCGTGGCGCCGTCGATGGTCAGCATCTCGCCGTCCTTCACCACGCGGCGGCCGACGGTGAACTGCTTGTTGGCATAGTCGATCTTGATCTGACCGGCCCCGGAGACGCAGGGACGCCCCATGCCGCGCGCCACCACGGCGGCGTGCGAGGTCATGCCGCCGCGCGCGGTGATGATGCCTTCCGCGGCGTGCATGCCGTGAATGTCTTCCGGCGAGGTCTCGATGCGCACCAGGATGACCTTTTCGCCGGCCTTGCGGCGCTCTTCGGCCTCGTCGCTGTCGAACACGACCTTGCCGGCTGCGGCGCCCGGCGAGGCCGGCAGGCCCTGGGTGAGCACGTCGCGCTCGCCTTCCGGGTCGAGCGTGGGATGGAGCAATTGGTCCAGCTGGGCCGGATCGACGCGCATCACCGCCTCGTCCGTGGTGATCAGCTCTTCCATCGCCATGTCGACGGCGATCTTCAGCGCGGCCCGCGCGGTGCGCTTGCCGTTACGCGTCTGCAGCATCCAGAGCCGGCCGGCCTCGACCGTGAACTCGATGTCCTGCATGTCGCGATAATGCCGCTCCAGCTTGTCGAAGACCTTCTCCAGCTCGGCGAAACTCTCCGGCATGGCGGTTTCCATGGACGGGTTGTCGTCGCCCATCTTCTCGCGCATCGCCTCGGTGAGGCATTGCGGCGTGCGGATGCCGGCCACCACGTCCTCGCCCTGGGCATTGACCAGGAATTCGCCGTAATAGCCCGTGTCGCCGGTCGAGGGATCGCGGGTGAAGGCGACGCCCGTGGCGGAGGTCTCGCCCATGTTTCCGAACACCATGGCCTGGACGTTGACCGCCGTGCCCCAGCTTTCCGGGATATCGTGCAGGCGGCGATAGGTCTTGGCGCGCTCGGTCATCCAGGAACCGAAGACGGCGCCGATGGCACCCCACAGCTGTTCGCGCGGATCGGAGGGGAACTCTCGGCCCAGCGCCCGCGCGGCGGCCTTCTTGTACGCGCTCACCATCTCGACCCAGTCGTCGGCCGACAGCTCGGTGTCGAGCGTGTAGTCGTTGTCGTCCTTGAACCCGTCCAGGATGTCCTCGAACAGGGCGTGGTCGAGGCCCAGCACCACGTCGGAATACATCTGGATGAAGCGGCGATAGCTGTCATAGGCGAAACGGCGGTCGCCGGAGAGCTTGGCCAGGCCCTCGGCGGTCTCGTCGTTGAGGCCCAGATTGAGCACCGTGTCCATCATGCCCGGCATGGAGGCGCGGGCGCCGGAGCGCACGGAGACCAGCAGCGGGTTGGCGGGATCGCCGAACTGCTTGCCCACGGTCGCCTCGAGCTTTTCCAGCGCGGTCTCGACCTGGGCTTCCAGATCGGCCGGATAGGCGTGGTCGTTCTCGTAATAGGCGGTGCAGACCTCGGTCGTGATGGTGAAGCCCGGCGGGACCGGCAGGCCCAGCTTGGCCATCTCGGCCAGGTTGGCGCCCTTGCCGCCGAGGAGCTCGCGCATGTCGGCCTTGCCTTCCGAGTCCCCTCCACCGAAGGCGTAAACCCATTTGGTCTGTGCGCTCATTGCTATCGAACTCCTGGAGTTAGATGTGCGACGTGGCTCATGCCACTAACCCCTTCTCCCCGGGGAGAAGGTGCCCGAAGGGCGGATGAGGGGGACATCCCGGTGCAGGACATGAGGGCTGAAGACGGTGTCTTCCCCCTCTCCCTCGATCCCTCTCCCAAGGGAGAGGGAGGTGTTCGCGGTGCCGCCACAAACCCCTTCTCCCCGGCCGGGGAGAAGGTGGCCCGAAGGGCCGGATGAGGGGCGGCCGCGAAAGCGGCCACGCAAAGAGTTTTCAGCGGCGCCCTGGCGGGCGCGCCCCTCACCCCTCGCTGCGCTCGGACCTCTCCCCGGTCGGGGAGAGGCGGGACGCCAGGCCGGCGATCTGAAACAAGGCTGTCTGCAACGAAAAGCATGATGCCCTAGCCTGCGATCCTGTCGAAGTCGGCGACGGCGCGGACGGCCGTGCGGATTTGCGACAATAGGAAAAGTCTGTTGCGGCGCAACGCGGGATCGTCCGTGTTAACGGTCACGTGCTCGAAAAACGCATCGATCGGTGCACGCAGCGTCGCCAGCGCCGCCATGGCGGCCTCGAAATTCTCCGAGACCAGCGCCTGCTCCGCCTCGCCCTTCACCGTGTTCACGGCCGCGATCAGGGCACGCTCCTGGTCTTCCGGCGCCGCGGCGAGATAGCCGGCTTCCAGCTCGCCCGCAAAGGCGCCCTCGCCGTCCTTCTTCTCTTCCGCCCGCACGATGTTAGAGGCGCGGTTATAGCCGGCCAGCAGCGCCGCGCCGTCATCGGTGTCGAGGAAGGCCTGCAGCGCGCGCGCCTTGGCCGTAACGCGCACGAGGTCGTCATCGCCGAGGGCGAAGACGGCGTCGATCACGTCGTAGCGGATGCCCTCGTCGCGCAGGTGGACCTTCAGGCGGTCTGCGAAGAACGCCAGCAGTTCATAGCGAACAACGATGTCGCTAGCCATTTGGTGAGCGTTCGGATTGGCATGTTTTTCGCTTTCGCGAAGGACAACCGGGTACCAAGTGCGGTCGCGAACCATCACTTCGACAAATTCACCGAGCGAAATACGAGCGCTTTCCTCCAGCAAAATCCGGATCACCCCCAGCGCCGCGCGCCTCAGCGCGAACGGGTCCTTCGAGCCCGTCGGCTTCTCGTCGATCGCCCAGAAGCCGACCAGCGTGTCCAGCTTGTCGGCCAGCGCCACGGCGGCGGAGACCGGCGCGGTCGGCACTTCATCGGACGGGCCCTGCGGCTTGTAGTGGTCCTTGATGGCGTCGGCGATCTCGGGCGCCTCGCCCTGGTCGAGGGCGTAATAGCGGCCCATCGCGCCCTGCAGTTCGGGGAATTCATAGACCATCTCGGAGACGAGATCGGCCTTGGCCAGGCGGGCGGCCTTTTCGGCCATATCGGCATCGGCGCCGACGACAGGGGCCAGTTCGCGCGCCAGCGCGGCGACGCGCTCGACCTTGTCGGCCACCGTGCCCAGCTTTTCGTGGAAGGTGACCTTGGAGAGTTCCTTCGCCATCTCGTCGAGCGGCGTCTTGCGGTCATTGTCCCAGAAGTGGCGGGCATCGGAGAGGCGGGCCGAGAGGACGCGGGCATTGCCCGCCGCGATGGCCTTTCCGCCATCGGGCGCGACCTGGTTGGCGATGACGACGAATTTCGACGTCACGCCGGTCTCGCCCGGCTTTTTCACCGCGAAATACTTCTGGTGGGTCTTCATGGTGAGGGTGATGACTTCCGGCGGCAGGTCCAGGAAGTCCGGATCCATCTCGCCCAAGAGCGGCACCGGCCATTCCACCAGGCCCGCCACTTCGGTGAGCAGGCCGGCATCCTCCACCAGTTCCAGGCCGGCCTCGCTGCACACCTTGCGCGCGCCCTCCAGGATGATCGCCTCGCGCTCCTCGCGCTGCTGGATCACATGGCCCTCTTCGCGCAGTACTTTCGTGTATTGCGCGAAACCGGTGATCTCGAAGGGCCCGCGGCCCATGCGGCGATGGCCTTCGGTGAGATTGCCGGTGCGGATGCCGAACACCTCGAAATCGACGACATCGCCATCGAACAGGCACAGCAGGCGCTGGATCGGACGCACCCAGCGCTGGGCCTTCTCGTCCTCGCCGAACTTCATGGATTTGGGCCAGGGGAAGGCCTTCATCACCTCGGGGATCGCCTCGGCGACCACCTCGGCCGTGGCGCGGCCGGGTTTTTCGATGATGGCGACCCAGAATTCGCCCTTCTTGTCTTCGCGCTTCTCGCAGCTGTCGAGACTGTCCAGCCCGGCGCCGCGCAGGAAGCCTTCCACCGCCTTGTCCGGCGCGCCGACGCGCGGCCCCTTGCGCTCCTCGCGCACATCCTCCGTCTTCACCGGCAGGCCTTCGATCACGAGGCCCAGGCGGCGCGGCCCGGCGAAGGTGGTCAGCGAGGACCAGGCGAGCCCGGCAGCCTTGAGCTTTTCGCCCAGCAGGCGCTCCAGGTCGGCCTCGGCCTTGGGCTGCATGCGCGCGGGGATTTCCTCGCAGAAGATTTCAAACAGGAGTTCGGACATCATCAAATTCCGTTACGAGGCGTGCTCTTGCGCCGCCCAGCGCTCCATGAGCGCGTAATAGCTGTCGTCCGGCGCGGCTTCGTAGATCAACGCGTTCTCCTCGAACACGATCCAGTCCTGCGCCGATTTCACCCAGATATGGCCCACGGGTTTCAGGTGGGCGCGGTCGTCCAGCGAACCCGCCTTCACCGACAGGGCCGGCCGGCCCTCCGTGTCGTGGGCGATGCGGCAGCCGCACTTGTTGCAGAACAGGCCCAGCTTCTTCGACTTCGACTGGGTCGGGATCTCGAAGGCCGCGACATCGCCCTTGAGGAAGCGGAAGCCGTCGCGCTCGACCAGCATGGACAGGCCGAAGGCCGAGGAGGATTGCTGCTGGCAGGTGGTGCAATGGCAGGCATAGAGCGTCAGCGGCTGCTTGGTGATCTCGAAGCGGACCTCGCCGCACTGGCACCCGCCGCGCAGGGGGAGTTTCATGACGAAGCCTCCGCGGTTTCGGTGCATGCGCAGATCACATTGTCATCCCGGACGCATGCCCGGCCCTGAGCCGGGCGGAGATCCGGGACCCATAATCCCGGTGCTCGTCCAGCTGTCGCGGGTATCGAGCCTGCTTGCGGCAAAGATCGGCGCGTATAGGTCCCGGCTCTGCGGCCCGCTTTCGCGGGCCATCCGGCCGGGATGACAGCGTGTTGGTGTGCGACAACCACCATCACTCAGCCGCCTCCGGCGCCGCGCGCTCGCTCTTCACCCAGGCTTCCGCGCAGCCCTTGGCGAGTTCGCGCACGCGGGCGATCCAGCTGGCGCGCTCGGCCACGGAGATGGCGCCGCGGGCATCGACCAGGTTGAACAGGTGCGAGGCCTTCAGGCAGAAATCATAGGCCGGCAGGGGCAGCGGCTTGTCCAGGTTGAGCAGCGCCATGCACTGGCTCTCCGCGCCCTTGAACCAGTCGATCAGCATGTCGACATCGGCATGCTCGAAATTGAATTCGGAATACTGGCGTTCGGCTTCCTGGAAGACGTCGCCGTATTTCAACCCGGCGCCGTTGAAGTCGAGATCGTAGACATTCTCCACGCCCTGGACATACATCGCCAGGCGTTCCAGCCCGTAGGTCAGCTCGCCGGAGACGAGGTCCACGTCGAGCCCGCCGACCTGCTGGAAATAGGTGAACTGGGAAACTTCCATCCCGTCGCACCAGACTTCCCAGCCCAGCCCCCAGGCGCCCACGGTGGGGTTTTCCCAGTCGTCCTCGACGAAGCGCACATCGTGAAGGTCGCGATCGATGCCGATGGCGTCGAGCGAGCCGAGATAGAGGTCCTGGATGTCCGCCGGGCACGGCTTCAGCAGGACCTGGAACTGGTAGTAGTGCTGCAGCCGGTTCGGGTTCTCGCCATAGCGCCCGTCGCCGGGACGGCGCGAAGGCTGGACATAGGCGGCGCGCCAGGGGCGCGGCCCCAGCGAGCGCAGCGTGGTCGCCGGGTGCAGCGTGCCCGCGCCGACCTCCACGTCATAGGGCTGGAGAATGGCACAGCCCTTCCCCGCCCAATAGGTCTGAAGACGCAGGATCAGCTCCTGGAAGGAGGGCGCAGTATCGGCGGCCATGTGGCAAATGTCCCGGCGGTATAGAACGCGGCAGTAAATTCGGGCGGACACTAGGCAAGCCCGCCCGCCTAATCAAGCGTGTGCGACCCGTCGCGCTGCGCTTCCTTTTGCGCTGCAGCACCGCCCTCCAGCCGCGCCTCCACGGCCTTGCGCGCCGCCTCGGCGGCCGCGTCGCGGCTGGCCGTCTTCCGGCGCGCGAAGGCCAGCCAGAGAATGACGGCGAGAATGACGAGAAGGGCGGTGGCGATCATGCGCTCATCTCCACCACCGCACGGCCGCGCAGGATGGCGTCGGCCTCGGTGGAATGGCCCTCGCCCGCGTGCAGCACCAGGGGCGGCAGGAGGACCAGCGGCGCCCGGCCGCCGATACGGGCGGCGACGATCACCCGCTTGGCCGGCCTGTCCGCGCGCGGCTGGACGGGCTTGATGACGACGGAACCGAAACTCCGCTCCAGCGCATGGAGAATATCGCCCAGCCGGTCGGCGCGATGGATCAGGGTGAGCCGGCCCTTGGCGCTGAGGCTGCGCGCGGCGGCCTGCACCCACACGCCCAGCGGCGCGTCGCCGGTGAGCCAGGCCTCGCGCTTGGCGTCCTTGGGTGCGCGCAGGGCCGAGGGATCGTCGAAAAAGGGCGGATTGAAGAAGACCTGGTCGGCGCCATGGCCGGCGCCCAGACGGGAAATATCGGCGGTCTCCACCTCCACCGTGCCGTCCATCGCATTGGCGGCGATATTCTCGCGCGCCAGGTCCGCCGCCGCCGGATCCTTCTCGTAGCCGGTCAGGCGCACGCCCGGCAGGCGCCAGGCCGCACACAGGAGCGCGCCGCCGGCCCCGCAGCCGAACTCGACCAGCTCCTCGCCCGGCCGGGCTTCCAGCGCCGCCGCCAGCAGGACCGCGTCCATGCCGGCGCGATAACCGCCCACGGGCTGGCGCAGAAGGACCTGCCCGTCCAGCAGCCGGTCCTCGCTGATCTCCGCCACGGTGCTCACCCGGTTTCCGAGAAGGCCGCGTCGAGGGCCCGCTCCGCGGCCTCGGCATCTTCGTCCGCAACGGAAAGACGCTTTTTCACGAACTCGATCCCGCCGCCATACATCGACGCCATGCCCTCATCGAGCACGAAGCTCTCGATCCCCGCATCGCGCAACACGGATTGGGCAAAGGAGAGCTTCACCGGATCCGCCGTCTTGAGAACGTCCTTCACGGGCCTTTGCCTCCCTGTGCTGTTTCGTCACCGCCTCCGCGGCTTGCCGGGCGGGGATCGGATTTCTATTGTCTCGATCCGTTTGACAGGGTGCAAGAGGATCGCTGGCTTGGACAGCATGCTGAAAGCCGATACGGCGGAGG